>SAMEA104315427__coassemble_237_pt1 | contig 231973 bp, 163 predicted proteins | sample SAMEA104315427__metabat2_low_PE_043 | metagenome-assembled genome bin SAMEA104315427 (sample SAMEA104315427) | gut metagenome | biome: Monkey gut; feature: monkey-associated habitat; material: faeces | place: China | collected 2013 | reverse complement strand
CCTCCCTGTTTGCGGTTGCAAAGGTACATCGGTTTCGGACGTTTCACAAGCATCGACACCACTTTTTTCAATACAAAGTGAAACTTTTCTTCCCTCTCATTATATATATATTGCGCGCGCGATTCGTTTTCGGGATATCAGGGGCGGTTCCGAGGGTTTGGGGGCGGAAAAGGGCGAAGAGGGAGAAGGACGGATTTTCCGGCGTTTGGAGGCAGTACTACTTAACTTGACGATGAAGTATAACTCCTGTCACCAACGGAGTACTACTCCTGTCGTCAATGAAGTACTACTCCTACAGAGCATGCAGTACTACTCCTGCCTTTCTGACTACCTTTCCAGTATTTGGCTCCGCAAGAATTGGAAAAACAATCCTTGCGGAGCGGAGCGAGGTTATGAGAAACGAGGTCTGGTGATTCTTTCCGCTCGACACATCGCGGTGCATCGGCCATCGGGGCATGCTTCATCTGACTTCGAAGCATGCTCCGATGGGGCTCTCAACGCATTCCATAGAAACCTACATCATGTTTGGCAAAAACACGAGACACATTCAACTTAAACTCGCAGCGCATTCAACCCAAACGCGAAACAAGTTCAGCCCAAGAGCCTCATCACGTTTCATCGAAACGCGAAACAAGTTTGCCCGAAACCCAAAACAAGCTTCGCGAAACCTCATATCATGCTGCTCTTGACTCCCCATCATAAAAGCGGGCACTTCCCTTCTGCAAGACTTCTTTTCATAAAAAGCATGGAGAGAGAGACTAAAAAGAGAGCGGGATGCAACACAAACGAGGGAAACAGGAAGCCCAATGAAGGAGAAAAATCGCCCGAACGTCAAGAAATCTACATCTTAGTTCATTTTTTCGCCCATTTCGTACCATTTTACAATCAAAAAGAACTAACTTTACGGAGGAAAGGAGCGCAAAACGCTCTTCTTACAGTCAAAACGATTTATATACGGACAACCGTTAACCAATTAAAAACTAAACGAAGATGAGAGGAGTCAAGGGTGTAATAGGAGCCTTGCTAATAGCAATCGGTCTGGGTTCCTGCAAAGAACACATCGACATGAGCGCACGTTATGTCTTGAAGGAAGAGACAGCCTACAGTTATCTGTGCAAGCACGAGCAGTACAGCAGTTTTGTGGATTTGCTGAACAAGGTGCCTGTGAGCCGAATGTCCAGTTCCACAGTAGGTTCGCTGCTCTCCGCCCGCGGCCACTTCACAGTATTTGCCCCCGACAACGACGCCGTGCAGGCTTACCTCGACACCCTGGCCATGAAGAACATCATAGCAAGTGCCAGTTGGGACGGATTCCGCGACAGCACCACCCTCGACTCCATCCGCAAAGTCATCGTATATAATAGCGTCATCAACAGCGGCGACAATCTCCCGGCCTATGATGTGGCCCAGTTCCCCATCAACGACGGCGGCGAGTTCTCGAAGAGCAACATGTATGACCGCAAGCTGATAGTCAACTACTTCGACGACCCCGACAGCATCACCATCAACGGTGCGCTGATGGACGCGCGCAACAATAACATACGTGTGCTCAACGGCTACGTCCACTGCGTGCACTCCGTGGTGGCTCCCACAAACAACACCCTGGGCTACCTCCTCAACAAGATATACACCGAAAAGGAGTCGGGCTACTACGTTTCCTCTATGCTCGTACATGCTGTGGGCATGCTCGACACCCTGCAGAGATACAGGGATGACGAGTACGAGCAGGCCTACCAGACAGGGCAGGTACCTGAGATGATTGCCCATGAGTCGGGCGTAGGCTACACCACCGGCAAGCTGCCCGAGCACAGATATTACGGCTTCACCTTCTTTGCCGAGACCGATGATGTGTGGGAGAGAGAGATAGGCAAAAACCGTTTCGACATCACGGTGGATGATGTGGTGAGCTGGCTCAAGGAGAACGGATACTACCCCACCGCCAAGACCGATGAGAACTACCACAGCGAGGACAACATCCTCAACCAGTTTGTCACCTACCACTTCCTGCCCATGCGCCTTGCCTCCGACCGTCTGGTGCTTCACTGGAACGAGAAAGGCTACTCTTCGCAGAGGAAACAGCCCACTGTGGTTCAGTACGAATACTACACCTGCATGGGTAAGCGCAGGCTGGTGAAGTTCCTGGAGAGCGCCGAGAGTGACGGCGTACGCATCAACCGCTTCCCCAAGATAGACAACGGCCGACGCGGCAGCTACCACGAAATCAGCTGCGATGCAGACAAGGCCGGCATCAAGGTGCCCATACCCGAGACCGAAGGCGAGTTCAACGTGCGCAACGGTATAGTCTATCCCATCGACCAGATAATGGCCTACACCGAAGAGGTACAGCAAAACCTGCACAAGGAACGCATCCGCTTCGACATCGTATCGGCCATGCCCGAGATGATGAACAACGACATACGCCTGCAGTATTACCGCCTGGGACAGCGCTGGGGATTCCCCTTCACCAGCCAGTATCCCTACTTCGATGACGTGTTCATCGGTGACGAGAGCTGGTTCTTCTATTATAACGGATACGACGAGACGATGAAGAACTACCAGGGTGACGAGCTGAACGTGCGCGGATTCCTGGACATCACCTTCCGTCTGCCGCCCGTACCTGCCGATGGCATCTACGAGATTCGCTTCAACGTGCAGAGTGAGGGCCACAACCGAGGAATGGTGCAGTTCTACTGGGGAGAGAACAAGGACAACCTGCCACCTATGGGTATCCCTCTGGACATACGCACAAGCGGACTCGAGCGGCGTACCACCAGCGGCACCTTCCCCAGCAATGTGGGATGGGAGAGAGACACTCAGGACGACGACTATAACGCCGAGGTGGATAAGAAGTTGCGCAACAACGGCTTCATGAAAGGAGCCGAGATATATTGCGATGGCGGTCAGGGACTGTCAACAATGGCACGTGCCGATCCCGTTATCGTGCGAAGAATCATCGTGCGCGAACCCATGAAGGCCGACGAGACCTACTATCTGCGCTTCAAGAGCGTGCTCGATGACCAGACGCGTGAGTTCTATATGGACTATCTGGAATATTGTCCCAAGGAGGTATATGACAACCCCGAGACTCCCGAAGACATCTGGTAAGCCCATCACCACACAACTATTGACCCACTCATGACCAGAGACAAGAACAGGCAAGCATGCCGCACAGCAACGAGGAAGCCAGGCACATCCGTGTGTCTGGCACTCCTGTGCCTGTGCCTGTCGGCTCACCATGCAGTGGCTCAAGACCATCACGAGCAGCTGACCACACTGCCCACGCTCTACATAGAGACCTTTGACCGCCAGGATGTTACCGACCACGACAACTACAAATACTGCCGCATGGTGATGGTCAACGGGACAGATACCGCGCGATATGACTCTGTGAAGATACGCGGGCGAGGCAACACCACATGGGGGTTGCCCAAGAAACCCTACCGCATCAAGTTCCCCAAGAAGACACGACTGCTGGGACCGCAGGAGGCAAAGGCCAAAGACTGGGTGCTGCTGGCCAATGCAGGCGACAAGTTGCTGCTTCGCAATGCCCTGGCTTCACGTGTGGGCGAACTGATGCAGATGCCTTTCACCCCCTGCTACCAGTTTATCGACCTCTACTTGAACGGCCGCTATGACGGCAACTATCAGGTTTCCGACCAGATGGAGGTACACAAGGGGCGGCTGGAGATAGCACGGCAGGATACCATGGTGACCAATCCTGCCACCGACATCAGCGGTGGCTACTTTCTGGAACCCGAGGGCAATACCGCCAGTGACGGACTCTACGTCATGAGCAAGCAAGGATGCCACATACGCATTCACGACCCCAAACCCAAGGTCATCAACCCGCGCCAGCTCAACTATATCAAAGCGTATATCAACAAGTTTGAGTCTGCTCTCTATGGCGACGAGTTTACCCATGCCAAGCGCGGTTATCGCCAATACACCGACACCACCTCGCTCATCGACTGGTACCTGGTGCAGGAGATAAGTGCCAACCCTGACGGCTTCTGGTGCTCCTATATATATAAGGAGAGAGCCGACGAGCGTCTCTACTTCGGCCCCATCTGGGACTTTGACATATGCTGGAACAACTGTTCGCGCATGGGAGATGTGAGCAAGCGGCTCGCCATCCAGTTCGGCTACGGAAGCAACTACACCATCAAGGGATGGTACACCCGCATGTGGGAAGACCCTTGGTTCAAGCAGGCTGTATGCCAGCGCTATGAGCAACTGCGCGAGCAGGGGCTCGACGAGCAGATGATTGCCTTTGTGGATTCTATGGCACTGGTGATACGCCCCTCGCGCATCGAGAACTTCAAGCGGTGGAGCATCAATACGAAGACATACGACGAAGTGTTCCTCTTCAACACCTATGACGAATATGTGGATAACGTCAAATCCTTCATCCAGGTGCACAACGAATACCTCTCCAAGGAGTTCCACCGCCGCTGCGGACTGGTTGCCACCAAGGCTTTCCAGGCTCAGGAGGAGTATTCCTACAAGATATACAGCAAGGCTTTTCCTGCCATGGCAGCCGCTCTGACCGACCATCAGGTGGGCATCAGCCGTGTGACCGACGAAGGCGACGAGGGTCAGAAGTGGAACATACATGCCACCGGAGGCCACTTCCTCATCACCAACGCACAGACAGGAATGGCTCTGAGCGACCGTGGAACCGGCGAGGGCGAACTGCTCACGCTGGAAGCACCCGACAGCACAGACCGCCACCAGCTGTGGGATTTCATACCTCAGGGTGCCGGAGGCTACTATAACATCAAGAATGTGAGAAGCGGACGGGTAGCCTACAACAAGGATGGAATGGCGATGGAGGGCAATCCAATCTGCAATGCCAACAGCGACGAGCGCGATGCCACCAGCGGCAACCGCCAATGGCAACTGATGACAGTGGGCAAGAGCGACCTCACACCCGTGGAAGCCATTGAAGCTCAGACCGACTACGTACTGGCCTACAGCGCCCAGGCCCAGACTCTGCGCTTCCTGTGCGAGCAGTCTGACAGGCCCGTACTGCAGTTTACAGCGAACCTGCACAACACGTCGGGCATGCTGATGGCACAACTTTCCTCCACCGGCACATTCTGCACCGCCAGCCTGCCACGCGGAGTGTATATCGTGAGTTGGAAGTTTGGAGGCACCGTCCACAGCTGCAAGTTCATCAAGAAATGAGCAACTGCACGAGCACGCTGAACGGCCACAACAGGCACCAGAAACAGTAACAGAACCAAAGACACAAGACAACGACATCAAGTACAACCCAACAGAGATAAGACAACCAAAGTAACAAACGCCCAACGACAACAGAGAATGAGAGTTAACTATACTAAATTTACCACTAACCTAAAACGAATGCAAATGAGAAGAAATGCTTTCTCTGCCATGCTGCTGCTATTGCTCGGCATGGTGTGGAATGTGCAACCTGCCTCTGCGCAACTGTTTCAGCCCGACGAGGAAACACCGCTCATCACCAATGTGGTGGCCGACCCTGCCGAGACTCAGTTGACCAGTAACTGCACATGGAAGATTGCCCCAGGCAATGACAACTACTCCTACAACCAGGAGTTCATCGATGCCGGCAACGAACTGGGAGCTTTGATCGACAGAGACCAGACCACCTATTGGCACTCCGACCCTACTGGTCCCAACCTTCACAATCAAGACCTGTACATCCAGGTGGATTTGAAGCGAACTGACATCCAGAAGTTCTTCTACCGCTACGACCGTCGCGCCGACGTTTATAATGGCAACGTGCGTAGAGGCATCATGTGGACCAAGATTGAAATCAAGGCCACCAACACACCCGAGGACAACAGTTCATGGGTGACAGTGGCAGTCCATTCCGATCTTCCCTCAGAGGCGATTGAGGATGGATGGCCCTACACGCCTCCCATGGTAAGCATGAGCGAACCTTACAGGTATCTGCGATTCTACGCCCGCGACTCCAACCAGCCCTACTGGTGCTTCAGTGAGTTCCAGATGTATCCTGCTACTGAGATCAACGACCCCAGAACGACTCTAATCCATCTGCTCGACAGTGTTGGCCCGGGCACCTATCAGACAGGTACCGATCCAGGCTACTATCCCGAGGAAAAGGTGACAGCCTTCGAGAAACAGTGGGATAACGCACAGGCTCTGGCCGACAAGTCTTCGGCCACCGATGAAGAACTGGCCGAAGCCGAAAAGGCTCTGCGCCAGGCTCTGAACGATGTCACCAGCAATCAGATTCAGATTACCGACGGCTACTACCGCTTCATCAGCGCCAGCGAAGCCTACCAGACTCTGCAGGGTGTGGATAAAGCCCTCATCGGCAACACAACTGAGAGCCGTATGGCATGGGGAAATCTCGACGAGGAAGACCCCTATCAGGTGTTCAAGGTGACCAAGTTGGCAAGCGGCAACTACAGCATCCAGTGCGTGGGCAACCAGAGGTTCATCGACTGGGTGAACGGTGACGCATGCCTGACAACGGCAGCCTACAACCTGCCTCTCGTGGAGAAGCAGACCACCGAGCAGATTATCACTCCCGACATTGCACACAACACCCCATGGTTCATGCTGTGCAACGTCAAGAACAAGTTCTCCTACCACATGCTCTCTCACAACAATGGTGCGGGCGAGTCAGGCTACCTCTGCGCAGCCAACGTGGGCTATAACTCCTTCAACTACTGGTACGTTCGCCGCGTGGATGATGCTGTGGGCGATGCCATGACAGAGAACGGTCTGAAGAAGACCTATGCAACCCTGCTGGAGCAGGCTGTTGAGAATGCCAAGCAGGTTCGCGCAAAGGCCAACGACTATGAGGCTCTCATCTATGAGGCCGATGATGAGGACGATGCACACAACCAGTTCTCAAGCAATGCCCGCTGGACTTACAAGGATGCAGCCACAGGTGGCCAGGGTGCTTATGCCAACCTGATCGACGGCAGCAGCGACACCTACTTCCACTCTCGCTATCCTGCCAATGCCGTAGCAGGCTACCACTATCTGCAGGTAGATCTGAAGCGCACCGACATCCAGGAGTTCCTCTTCAAGATGCTGCGCCGAGGCGATGGCGGTTGGCGCGACGATTGGAACCAGATGCCAATCGACATCGAGATATGGGTTACCAATGATGCAAGCGCCGTAGAGGAGCCTACTCCCACCAACGACGACGAAGCAGCCGCATCTGCATGGAAGAAGATAACCCGCCTCGACAAGGGCTTCCCAGCAGTGAGCAGCCGTGAGTACTACACCTCCCCCGTTGTGGAAATGGGTGGAGCCTACCAGTATGTGCGCTTCGTGGTTCTCAACACCCAGAGCGGACCTGGTTACTTCAACATGAGTGAGTTCCAGATGTACGGCACCACACCTACTGAGTCTTCAGAGTACTTCACTGTGAAGGGCATGAAGGAAGCATGCGACCAGCTGGATGCCGAAATCCTCAAGGCTCAAGAGAAGATTGATAACCTCACCGCAGTGCAGAGCGATACAGCTATTATCAATGAACTGGCACGCAAGGTCAACGAGCTGTATGTCGATCGCAGAGGTATCAGCAACACACTGGGCACATACCTCACCAAGGCCGCTGCCACATACAAGACAGCATTCAGCTATGACAATCTGCTCACCGAGGCAAGCCAGATTACCGGCAACAGCATCGTTCCTGGCCTTGAGTATGGCTACTTGATTGACAATAATCTGGGCACTTACGTACAGACCAATTCACCTGGACAAGCAATGAACCAGAGTACTCTGTACTTTGACTTGGATCTCAAGCGTACTGACCTGACCGAGATCAACTTCGAGTACTATGGTTTGGCCACAGGCTACAAGAACCCCGATGCCTTTGACCTCTACGCAACCAACACTCCCGACGACAATACCAGTTGGAAGCGCATAGTATCTCTCACACAGGGATTTGATGTGAACAAGCCCAATGCCCACTATGTAAGTCCAGATATCAAACTGGGTGCAGCCTACCAGTATCTCCGCCTCTACCCCATGGGCTGTGCAGTGGATGAAATCAACGTGAACATGGCTGAACTCCAGTTCCACAGCACCATCCCAAGCGAGACCAAATCACAGTATTACTATGTGGCTGGCCTGAAGGACGCTGCCGACAAGCTGAAGGAGGTTATCGACCACGTGCAGGAGAAGGTGGACAAGGGTCTGGCTGTTGACCTGAGCGACACCACTGCCATAGGCGAAGCTGTACGTGCTGTAAAGGCTCTGGTATATGACACCAACGATTACGCCACTCTGTCGGGCGACATCGCAGCCGTCTTAGCTGACAACTATGCTGTGGGCAACGCAGTGGGACAGTATCCTGCCGAGGCAGTAGAGGCTCTCAAGGCTGCTCTCACCCAGGCCAACGGCATGGTGGATTACGAAAAGGTGGATCGCACCAAGTTTGAAGCAGCTACCAAACTGCTGACCGATGCCCAGGAGGCTTTCCAGGCCAAGCAGAACAAGCTGGACACCCACACATGGTACACCATCAAGTATCCCAGCGAGGAGTATTTTGAGTATCGCGGTTGGGATATCCCCTCATGGTGGTCTATCAGCAATCCGTTCTTTGACCAGTACATCGTACCCGGACTTCGCAGCGAGGATGCTGCTGAAATCCTGCAGGAGGAAGACGTGAAGGCAGGTGACTGCATCTACTACTTCAGCAAGGACGATGTGGATAGCGATCCCACAGCTGCCCAGTGGCGCTTTGTGGAAATCAGCAAGGGCAAGTATGCTCTGCAGAACCGCAGGAGCGGACTCTTCATCAATTCTGGCACCGACCAGAACTCCACCACCATGGAGCTGGATCCCTCTGCCGTCCAGGTTAAGTATCTGGGTTACGGCCAGTGCTCTATCGACCTCTGCCAGATTGACGGTTCATCACTCGGCACCTACCACTTCCTCAACGGTCGCGGCAATGAGATTGCCAACCAGGTGGGTACATGGAGTGCAGTGAGCACCTCACAGCCCGACAACAGCGTGTTTGTCATCGAGCCTGTAGAGGCAGTGGACGAGACGGCTTACAATCCCTCGTTCCTTATCAACAGGCTTTCCGGAGACATGACTCCCGTATGCTACGCCACCGAAATCAAGTCTATCGAGGGCACCAACGTCTATACTGCTGCCGGCACCATGGAAAAGGACGGCGTCAAGTATATTGCACTCAACCTGGCCACTATGCCTATCCCGGCAGGCCAGCCCTTCTTCATGATTTCCGATATGGAGTATGACGGCGAGTGCACCGACGATGTGCGCATCGTGCCTGGAACCACATTTGCCACCAAGGCAGGAGCCAGAAACGGTCTTACAGGTGTCTTCTCACGCACCCAGCTCACCGAGGGTCAGATTCTCATCACTGCCACCGAAGCTAAGGCCGTGGATAATGTGACCACCTATATCGATGCAGGCACAGCCTACATGAAGTACGGCCTGCGCCTGGTGGATGCCAACGGCGAGTATGACAAGTTGATTACTATCTCGGGCAACCCTGCCAACTTCAATGACTATGACCTCGACCAGCATGCAGGCACCCAGGACGATCCCTTCCCCGTATCTAACGTCAATGAGCTGATGGCTCTGCACGACCTGATGAAGGCGGGTCAGATGAACTATGTGATTCTGGACGATGATATCGACCTCTACGGCGAGGATTGGAATACCCTCAACAGAGAGAGCGATGTGTTTGACGGCAAGAACTGCCGCAACTTCGTTGACTTTGACGGCCGCGGCCATGTCATCTCCAACCTCACCAGCAAGAACCACCGTTATGCAGGTGTGTTCGGTATCCTGTGCGGAAGCGTGCGCAATGTGGGCTTCGAGAATGTGGATGTCGATTGCACCGAGACCGGTTCGGGTGTGCTGGGTGGCTACGTTGGCCATGGCAACTACTGCGATGCAGCCGGCAACAAGCTGCCCACCACTGTGGAGAACGTGTGGGTAACCGGTAAGCTGCATGTGGCCAGCGCCTACTGCGGTGGTCTGTTCGGCAACGTGGGTGGTCCCACTACCGTAAAGAACTGCTACACCAATCTCGACATCACAAGTGAAGCCGACATCGTAGGTGGCCTGGTAGGCCGCGTGCGTGATGCATTCACCGTGGAGAACTTCTATGCTGCAGGCACTTGCACAGGCAAGGGTATCGTGGGCGGCGGCCAGCAGGCAGCCACTCCCGCCAGCACCTACAAGAACATCGTAGTGTGGAACAACACCAACAGCGACTTCGGCAACACCGCTGCTGCTGATGTGAAGGAAGGCATCACCAACTATGACGGCACCAACTTCGCTGCTCTGCAGGAGACCGTTGTGGGCTGGGGACGTGAGTGGTACTGCGATATGGAGGAGAACTCCTATCCCACTCTCATTGCCAACGGCATGAAGCTGCTGCTGGATGTAGTGTTCAATGAGGACGGAACCGCCACCGATGCTTCTCCCATGAAGAACAACGTGGAGGTTCTGGGCACCACTCCCACCACCTACTGGAACACCGAGTTCAACCGCTATGTGGCTAAGTTCGACACCGAGATGGGCATCGTTCCCGACGGCCTCTACAAGGTAGATTTCGAGAAGAACAACACCTTCAAGAAGGCTCTGGCCAACGGTCACTCACTGGAGATGGTCATCAAGGCCGACTATCAGGGCGAAAGCCTGCAGGCTGTGGGCAAGCCCTTCTCTGCCATGCAGGCAGGCGGTACAGGCTTCGAGACGGCCAATGTGGACGGCCAGTACGTGATGCGCTTCAACCCCAACGTGACCACCGACGGCAACAGTCATTGGGGTGCTGTCAACAGTTCTCTCTCTCCCAAGGCAGGTGTGTATTACCACATCGTGGGCGTATGGGACAAGCAGCAGCAGAAGGCTTGCATCTACGTGAACGGTGAGAAGGACGCCGAGGTAGAGCTGCCCGGCTCATTCCGCTTCCCCAACACGGGTTGCAGATGGTTTGGCATCGGCGGCGATCCCGACGCAAGTGACAAGGCCAGCAACGCCTGGTGTGGTGATGTAGCCATCGCACGTGTATATAATGACGCACTCACACCCGCCGAGGTGAAGACTCTGTGGAATGACATGAAGGGCGGCGTAGGCATCAACAGCGTGAATGCCGGCACCAACCAGCAGGATGCCATCTACACCATCAACGGCATCCGTGTACAGAAGACACAGAAGGGCCTCTACATCATCAACGGCAAGACCGTATTGGTGAAGTAAGGTGCAAGAGCCATTGCACCGCAGTGCATGAGTCATCACACCGCGGTGCGTTGGTCATCGCAGCAGGCTGCACCAGCAGCCCGGGCTGCACATAACATTAACCAGGGGCAGGGAGCATGCAGGCTCTCTGCCCCTCTTTTGTGCCCGCAAATGAGGTCCCTGCATGATTAGCAGACTATTGTGCGGGCTTGTGTGGGAGGATTTTCGTAACTTTGCGCGAAGAACAAACCAAACACACAAGACACAATGAATACACTGGAATCTATCTTTGCAGCCAAGTTGCTGAACGTAAAGGCCATCAAGCTTCAGCCCACCAACCCCTTCACATGGGCCAGCGGCTGGAAGAGCCCCTTCTATTGCGACAACCGCAAGACTCTTTCCTTCCCCGACCTTCGCACCTTTGTCAAGGTGGAGCTCACACGCACCATCCTCGAGAACTTCCCCGAGGCCGAAGCCGTAGCAGGTGTAGCTACAGGTGCCATCGCACAGGGTGCACTGGTGGCCGATGCTCTGGGGCTGCCCTTCGCCTATGTGCGTAGCAAGGCCAAGGACCATGGTATGGCCAATCTGATAGAGGGCGAACTGCAGCCCGGCACCAAGGTGGTGGTGGTAGAAGACCTCATCAGCACCGGCGGCAGCAGTCTGAAGGCTGTGGAGGCTCTCCGTGCAGCAGGCTACGAGGTGGTGGGCATGGTAGCATCCTACACCTATGGTTTCCCCGTAGCAGAGCAGGCTTTTGCCGATGCCGACGTGAAGCTCATCACCCTCACCAACTATGAGGCTGTGGTGGCAGAGGCTCTGCGCACCGGCTACATCGCCAATGACCAGGTGCCCATGCTGCACGAGTGGCGCAAGGATCCCGCACACTGGAACGCCTGACAGCGCCCTCTGAGCGGCAGACCATCACACATGCGGCCATGTGGCTGTGAAGCTTTGCTTGCCTGTCAGGCAAGGCTCCACCGCCACTGAGTCGCTTTTTACTCAATGAAGAAGAACCAAGAAGAGAAGAATGGCAGAATACAAGAGCACGGTGCATGTGTCACCGTTTCCCCAGCAGAGAGTATATGACCGCCTGTCGGACCTCACTTTCCTGACACTCATACAGAACAACCTGGACAATCCCGAGATGCGTCAGCGCATCCTCGACCAGGCAGACGGCAAGGTGACAGCCGAGCAGCTGGATACCGCCAACGAGAAGATACGCCAGATGCAGGTCGATCGCGACAGCGTGACATCTGACTCACCCGTGGGCAAGATTACGCTGCGCATCGTGGAGCGCGAGGAACCCAAGTGCGTCAAGTTTGCCCTCGAAGGGGCTCCCGTGCAGGCCAACCTGTGGATTCAGCTGCTGCCCCAGGCCGACCAGTGCGCATTGCGCGTGACACTCAGGGCAGAGCTCAACTTCCTCATCAAGCAGATGGTGGGCAAGAAACTGGAGAAGGGTGTAGAGGGACTGGCGCAGATGCTGGCCAACATACCTTATTAAAATACAGGGACACTGGGGCTGCGGCTCTCAGTCATCCCAGACCAAAACACAAAGCATTATGCCAAAATTGTGGGACAAGGGCTTCAGCACAGCCCAGGAGATAGAACGCTTCACCGTGGGCAGAGACCGTGAGATGGACCTCTACCTGGCCGAGAGCGATGTGCTGGGCAGCATGGCACATATCACCATGCTGGAGAGCATCGGACTGCTCACTGCCAGCGAGCTTACCGCACTGCTGGCCGAACTTCGTGCCATCCGCAAGGAAATCCTCGAGGGGCACTTTGTCATCGAGGAGGGAGTGGAGGATGTGCACTCGCAGATAGAGCTAATGCTCACACGCCGCTTGGGCGACATGGGCAAGAAGATTCACTCCGGACGCAGCCGCAACGACCAGGTGCTGGTCGATCTCAAGCTCTTCACTCGCCGCCAGCTACAGTTGGTGGCCCAGGATGTGCACACACTCTTCACCGAACTGCAGGCACAGAGCGAGCGCTACAAGCAGGTGCTCATGCCCGGCTACACGCATCTGCAGGTGGCCATGCCCAGCAGCTTCGGCCTGTGGTTTGGCGCTTATGCCGAGAGTCTGGTAGATGACATGATGTTCCTGCAGGCTGCATTCCGCATGACCAACCGCAATCCTCTGGGTTCGGCGGCTGGCTACGGCAGCAGTTTCCCCCTCAACCGCAGCATGACTACCAGCCTTCTGGGCTTCGATTCGATGGACTACAATGTGGTGTATGCACAGATGGGACGAGGCAAGATGGAGCGCAATGTGGCGTTTGCACTGGCCAGTGTGGCCGGCACACTGAGCAAGCTGGCCTTTGATGCCTGCCTGTTCAACAGCCAGAACTTTGCCTTCGTCAAGCTCCCCGATGAGTGCACCACCGGTTCCAGCATCATGCCGCACAAGAAGAACCCCGATGTGTTTGAGCTCACACGTGCCAAGTGCAACAAGATACAGGCACTGCCCCAGCAGATCATGCTCATCATGAACAATCTGCCCAGCGGCTACTTCCGCGACCTTCAGATTATCAAGGAGGTGTTCCTGCCCTGTTTCCAGGAGCTGCGCGACTGTCTGGCCATGGCCACCTACATCATCCAGCGCATCAAGGTGAACGAGCACATTCTGGACGACCCGCGCTATGACCTGATGTTCTCAGTGGAGGAGGTCAACCGCCTCGCCACCGAGGGGATGCCCTTCCGCGATGCCTACAAGAAGGTGGGAATGGACATCCAGGCAGGACAGTTCAAGCCTCGCAAGGAGGTGCACCACACCCACGAGGGCAGCATAGGCAACCTGTGCACCGCCGAGATAAAGGCGCTGATGGACGAGGTGTGGAGCGGCTTCCACTTCGAACGCATGGAGGAGGCCGAACGCAAACTGGCCACCGGGGAAACCCAATCCTGAATATACAAGGGGGGAAGGCCGATGGGCGATACCCACAAGCGCCTTCCCCTGTTTCTACCACCCCTATGATTCTCATCCGATGAAAGAGCGACTGCTTGCCACCTTCATGCTTCTGCTCGGCATGGTATCCTGTGCCGAGACCGACAGCCTCTACTGCCGCATACCCGCCAGACTGCTGGTAGATAACGTCTATCAGGCTCCTGCACTCTACACAGCCTGCAACAGTCTGGGAGAGTTCTGCTCTGTCACGATGGACGGACAGAAGATCTATTTCAAGGGAAGCAAGGAGACATCGCCCATCAACCTGGTTGCGCTGAACAACTACAACACCATCCTCCTGGGACTGGGCGGGCTCATCATCGGCAAGCCATCATTGCCCGAGATAGGAAAGACCGAGCCACAAGTGGTGTGCTTCGACCTCAACTGCCCCAACTGTTACGAGCAATACGGCGGCATCACCAAGCGTATGGACCTCCAGGGAACCACTGTCCGCTGCCGAGGATGCAACCGCACCTACGATCTCGACGGCATGGGCATAGTATCAAAAGGCGAAAGCGGCCGTCCCCTCTTCCGCTACCGCGTCTCCTACGTCGGGTCTGCACTGGCAGTGGCAAACAGGTAAACTGCCCGTCACAGCACACCGCGTCAGCAGAGGCATTGCGGAGCCTTTGCCTTACCAACAGGGCAAAGGCGCTGAGAGAGGGCGGCGATTGCCCCCCAGGCAAACTACTTCCCGCTGTTCCTGTCATAGAAGAAGCGCCACAGGGGAGCTGCCATGAGCGCCTGGCGGAACTGGCCGTCGAGGAGCATCTGCCACACCTCCTCGGGCTGGAAGAAATGCACCTCCAGGTACTCCGTGCGGTCAAGATGCTGCTGGCCGGTAGGCTCCACCCCCACAGCCAGGAAGCAGTGACAGAGGTTGGTCATCGTACTGGGATTGGCCGAGAGGTCCATCAGATGCGTCCACTCGCCGCCGCTGTAGCCTGTCTCCTCAAGCAACTCACGACGGGCAGCCTCCTCAGGACTTTCCCCCTGCTCCATCACTCCCGCCACTATCTCATAAGACGTTTCGCCCAGAGCATGCCTGTACTGCCGCTCCAGTATCATCCGTCCGTCGTGGGTGAGCGCTATCACATTGATCCAATCGGGGTATTCCAGCACATAATACTCGTCCTCCACCACCCCATTAGGCAACCTCACCACATCCCTGCGTGCCGTGAGCCACGGGCGCTTTATCAGATACTCCGAGGAGAGAGTCTGCCAACTGATGTCCTTTTCCATATTCACCTCCTGCCGCCACTGCACCAGCGGCCTATTCATTATATATATACGCGCGTGCGGGAGAAGCCTCCCATCCGCTCTGCACAAGCAAATTTACGGCTTTCCGCCCACATGGGCCTCATCAGTCAGGAGAAAAGAGCGCACGCCCATGCACACTGCCCCGCAACCCTCACTGGCACAACCCACTGGCAGGAGAAACATGGGCGGGATGACAAAAAACGGTGTCAGAATTTGGTCAGTTGGCAAGAAACCCCTACCTTTGCATCCGCATAAAGCCCAGATGGCGGAATCGGTAGACGCGCTGGTCTCAAACACCAGTGGGGAAACCCGTCCCGGTTCGACCCCGGGTCTGGGTACAAAATAAAAGGCTAAGTGATCAATTATCAATCGCTTAGCCTTTTTGTTTATCCGATTTTCCCCACAGGCGCAAAAAATATAGTAATAAGTCATTATTTTCTTTGGCCACGCAATACAAATACACTACCTTTGAAAAGAAATAAATCCAATTAAATAAAAGTCAATGGAACAAGGTGTTTGGCAAGAGATTGAACAGTTATACCAGAAGTTTCAGCAACTTGGTATTAGTGAAGCGGTGGACTATGAAAAGTACTACCTCTATTCTCTTATTACCCATTCTACAGCAATTGAGGGTTCTACACTCACCGAAGCGGAGGCACAAATGCTTTTCGATGAAGGATTGACAGCTAAAGGGAAACCTTTGGTATATCATTTGATGAATGAGGACTTAAAGAAAGCTTATGAGTTCGCCAAAGAGGAAGCCAAATGTAAAAAGCCAATTAATTCAGCGTTTTTGCAAAAGCTGAATTCGACATTGATGCGTACGACAGGCAGTATTTATAACGTTATGGGAGGCTCTTTTGATTCTTCCAAAGGTGAATTTCGCTTGTGTGGTGTGACGGCTGGTATTGGTGGGCGTTCTTATATGAGTTATCAGAAAGTTCCTGCCAAAGTAGATGAACTTTGCGCTTTATTACAGGAAAAGCAAAAGACTGTGGGAACATTCCGGGAACAATACGAACTAAGTTTCAATGCTCATCTTAACTTGGTGACTATTCATCCGTGGGTTGATGGTAATGGAAGAACAGCCCGCCTGCTGATGAATTACATTCAGTTTTGCTATAATCTTTTTCCAACTAAGATATTCAAGGAAGATAGAGAAGAATATATTTCAGCTTTACGGTTATCACAGGAAGATGAAGTTAATCAGCCTTTCTTAGACTTTATGGCTGGTCAATTAAAGAAATCCATCTCTTTGGAAATTGAACGGTTCAATACTTCGCAGAAAAAGATTTTTAGTTTTATGTTTTAGCTGCTACCTAATAATGAAAGATAAGATTGTAGATATAGAAGGTAAGAAATTTTTAATGAATTTTTCCGATAATAGTTTTCTGGAAATTGTAGATTATAATGAACCTAAAATAAACACTTTAACCCCATTTAGCTATATAGATACAGAGGAAACAAAGAGTTATTTTGGTGATATCAATTATGGTAAAGAGAAAAAGAAATGGGGTTGTATAAATGAAAGAAACGAGGTAGTCATACCTTGTGTTTATGACAATATAGACGTTTGTAACAATACATTTACTGACATAAAGGGTTTAAAACGCTTTGATTTTGATGCTGAAGGAATTCCGATCTATAAATATAGGATTAATGGGATTGAGAAAACCACTCGATTTATAGGTTGGCAATATGTAGAACGTTTTGATGATAAACCAATATCTATTGGTGCTAAAAATGGGAAAATTGGAATTGTGAAAATAGATGGAAGTTCTTTTCTTCCACCAGAATACGATTCTATTTGTATAGATTGGTCTAAGAAATGTATTACAACTGAAAAAGCAGGCGTAACAACTCAAATCTTATATTTTGAGCAAAAAAAAATGCTGGTCTCCAATACCATCTGAATTTTCCTTTTATAAAGAGCAGTTAGATCTTTATATTCTGAAGAGAAATGATCTATTTGCAGGAATGGATAAAGCCGGAAATTTTGTTATAGCACCATCGTTTAGCTCATTAGAAATTTTCCGTAATGTGATTATTGGAACGTATAATGGGAAAAAAGGTGCTTTGAGTCGTACAGAGACTATTACTAGTTCATTTTATGCGCCAATACTACCTTTTGTTTATGATGATATAAAAATAACAACAACTTGCGGCACATTATCATATCTGATAATTGTGAAAAATGGTTTACAAGGAATATTTTGTATAGAAGATAAAGAAATAGTCCTTGAGCCAAAGATAAATGAAGAATATTATCTTTATACCGATACGATAGGAGAAAATGCAATTGGATTCAGTACTAAACAGCTGTCACTATTCTAAGGGCAAAACAACTTCTTTCAGCCTTCTGTTATTACCCACTTCTAATGGCATGGGAAGGAGGCGTATGCACGCTGCATTTATATTGGATAAGACACTCGGTTATCCCGAACTGAGGTCATTGTTAGGATCGCCGACTCCCTCATGGGTCAAGTAGTCGTTCATCTCTTCAAAAGAGTTGAATTCACAGCCGTTAAAACGAATGGTTGTTTTCGCTTTACGGGCATTCTGGGGAGGGGTTGCCTCCATGGCTCCTGTCTCTTCATCGCTTGTCTGGTCTATGATGTCAGCATTACTATGAACAATGCGATTTACTTGCATAACATTCGGACAGATAATGTTAACACCACCTGTAATAGAAACTTTTATGTCCTCTTGGTCTTCTGCTTCTTTCCCATTGAATATAATCATACTATTTCTCCTTATTCGAATTTAGTTAAAGTATGTACAAAGATATGGAGATTAGAACCATTTTGTCATTCATTTACACAAAAGTTCTCGTCTCCTGCAACGGACTGGTTTAGGTCCTGAAGACAGTCATTCCTAGGAAGAACCTGCATCAAATGTCTGATTTTTGATTAAATTGTTATTAAAAACATCATGCAAACAACTTTTCTCAATTTATATTCGTAATTTTGTACCTATTGATAGCGTGCGCGTTAACTTGGAATAAAGGAAAGCAAGCACACCGACAAACAGACCAAATATGACTTTATAGTCAAATCAAACACGAAACAATATAAAGAGTTCCCTTGTGAATGTGCATAAAGGGTTGGTCCCCTGTCGGTACATTTCACTTGAGAGTTTTCTGCTTTAAGTATGGAACAAGCTATTTTCATTTATCTAGGAAATTCCTAATGATGTAGTTGCTCATGCTTTTGAAAAAACGCCCCAAGTGCCATATGAAAAGAATTCTATTTTCCATTATAACCACATTGGTTATTGTATCTTGCAACAACACACCTGTTAAGCAGGAAACGAATACAGACTTACGCGCTAAGGCTGATACCACCCTTTCATTCAAGGGCATCGTTCTTGGTGAACCAATAGACTCCACTCTTGTTGATTCTATCGGTGATGGTGAAGTTACACTTATCAATGGTGATGTCGAGTACAAAATGACTGGCCCTTGTGTGTTTGACCATATAAACGGAAGTTCAAAGAAGCCTGGTGCGGCAGAACATATAGTTCTATACACAAATGAATCCCAGCCATTGAGTCTCATGCCACTGGTTGCACTTTACGAAGAGGCATATGGGGATTTCTCTTATTTGAAAACAGACCAGTTGCAATCTGGCTTAATATCCAATATGGTTATGGGTGAGCTAAACAACGGCAAACCTATTGTAAGAAAAGATATCATTGACTCTTTCTTCAAGTCGGCCATGTTTGTCAAGAACAACCCACAAAACCAGATTTCACTAAGTTTTGTATGGGAATGGAAAGACAAATCTATCATTATTCGATACGATCCTTTCAATGATATATCTGCAAACACCTATGTTGAGTACGTCCATAAAGGTTATGCCCAGAGAATGGAAAGCATCAAAGAAGAAAAGCAGAGAAAGGATTCCCTTGAAAAAGCGGAGGTCGAGAGAAAGAAGTTAATCAAGAAAACACAAGATATATAGTAAAAGTAGAGTATTCAATTAATTCATAGATGGTATAGTTCTTATGAATTTATGTGCGACTCTGTATTTACCATTGATTTCATATAGCTAACAGATATATTATGACATACAGCTTAATTGCTTTAATTGCCCTTTCTGTCTTTGGGTGCATCATCTTGCTCAACTATCGAAAAAAATGTCTCAAGAGAACCGGGGAAGCCTCCTTGTCGGCGGTGTCGGAATTTGAGGGGCTTTCTCATCCGACAAGGCTCTTTTCTTCCGAGGAAGTCAACAACTTTCTTGAAGAAAATAAGCAACTCGTAGGCACTGTCAGAGGTTATATGAAATCTATATTTAAAAAGGAAAAACTTATTAAGCAGTATTCTTTCGAAAATTTGCTTAACTATTATGATTCCTGTTTTTCCTTCCAGATACATAACAATGAGTTGTATTATTCAATTTGTTATTTAAACGAGAATCTTCAACGACTGTTACAAGAACAAAACGCGCTGAATGAAACTTGCTTTTACCAGGCTCATCACAATATCGAATTCCATAAGGAGAAATGCAGGGATCTCATATGTAAAATTGCTCTTTTAGAAAGGAATGACTGTTTGAAATATATTAACAACAATTCTCTTATTCCTGTATTCTTGGATGGTTTTTATTCTGTTATCAAAGAGGAAAATATTAAGTTGCATAACGAAAAATGTGTTGAGGAGTCCAAAAAGAAGAACGAGCATTTTTTCGATTCTTGTCTGAAGTATCCACTGGATGAGCAACAGCGTGACGCTATCCTGCATCTTGAAGACAACAATCTTGTTATAGCAAGTGCAGGGTCCGGCAAAACATCAACCATGGTAGGAAAAGCAAAATACATGGTAGAGGTTGAAAAGATTAATCCTAAAAAGATTCTCATTCTCACTTACACGCGAAAAGCTGCTGACGAGCTTACGGATAGACTTGGAATAGAGGGTCTTTCTTGCTCAACCTTCCATGCTCTTGCTCTTTTGGTAATCAGTAAACTCACTAATCACAAGCCTACGATATCCAGTCCTGATTTTATGCTGAACTGTTTTTATAATCTATTTGGTTCTGACGAAAATTTCAAGGATGCAATAAACAAGTATTTTATTAACATGCGTTCGTTGATGAAAGTCGAGCATGAGTATGTTACTGCAGAGGAGTATTATGCCGACAGGAAGAAATATGGCATCCAAGCAATTTTTAAAGATATGCATGGTAAAATCATATTTACCAAGAGTGAGGAGGAGCGGCGCATCTGCGAATGGCTTTCCATACATGGAATTCATTTTACTTACGAAGAAGAATACGAAGAGGATACAAGTACAGACAAATACAGACAATATCGCCCAGACTTCTCCATATATTATAAGAATGAAGAGGGTGAAGACTGTAGGTTGTATCTTGAGCATTTTGCGATTAACAAGGACTGTGAGGTTCCGCTTTGGTTCGGCACCGACTACAATAGCCCGGATCAAAACGATGAAGATGTCGTTCGGAGATGGGAGGAAGCAAACCGTATTTACAAAGAAGGAATTGAATGGAAGAAGCAGCTTCATGCTAAAAACAAAACAACTCTTATTTCAACAACCAGTGCAATGTTTCACGACAACACGGTGTGGGACAACCTTGAGAGACAGTTGACTGAACAGGGAATAAGTGTGAAAGAGCTTAGTCCAGACGAAATTTTCATACGACTTGCTGAAAGAGACAAGGGGTTGGAGCGATCCATTTACAAACTTATTGAGCAATTTACTATTCTGTTAAAATCTAATCTTAGGAATATAGATGACTTGATCAGTTCTGCAGCTAATCAAAACGACAATAGATCGAAATTCATCATAGAAAATATTATGAAGCCTTTCGTCAACTTCTATTCTTCAGAGTTGAAGAAAAAAGGCTCAATAGACTTTACAGATGCCATTCTTTATGCAACGGAATTGTGCAACAAAGGCGACTGGGTGGACTACGACTATATCTTAGTAGACGAGTTCCAAGATATATCAAAGGACAGATACCTCTTCTTGAAATCTCTAAGAAAATCAAATGCGGAATGCTTTACGAAACTCTTCTGCGTTGGTGACGATTGGCAGTCCATATACAGGTTCTCGGGTTCTGATATGACCCTGTTCTATGACTTCGAAAAGTTCTTTGGCTTTACAAAACATTGTAAAATCGAAACCACATATCGATTCCATAATCCTCTTATTCGCATTTCATCTGCTTTCATACAGAACAACCCGAATCAGGTTAAAAAGACTATTCGTGATTTTTTTGTAAAGTCGGATGGATATAAAGCTTTGGAGAATGAGTACAAAAAGAATGCTGTTGCCCCCTCATCCGCAGGGCAATCTAACTATGAGGTGAAGCGTGCTGCATCGGAGAAGATAAAAGCTGCACTGGAGGATTTGGCACCTCATACGCAAATCGTGTTTCATGAATTCTGTAGTGACAATGACGAGAAGGTTAAAGTTGAAGCCCTAATTAGAGATATTCCAATGAATGAGGACATCCTGGTTATTGCAAGGTACAATTATGATTCGAAATCGCTTGGATTCAGATTTACACCTCAGGATGCTGACAAGAAAACCATCTGGCTTAACTTAGCCAACCGCAAGGTTCGCTTTATGTCCGTTCATGGCTCAAAGGGACTTGAAGCTGACCATGTAATTCTTATCAACTGCAATAGAGGTGTCAATGGTTTCCCTTCTCTTATTGAAGACGACCCAATCCTTTCGTTTGTCCTTAGTGATAAAGACCAATTTGAAAATGCAGAAGAAAGGCGCGTGTTCTATGTGGCCATTACAAGAGCAAGGAAGAATATGCATGTATTTTACTGCGAGGCTTGTCCTTCTTGCTTTGTTGATGAAGTGATAGGTGAAGAAGGTGGCAATAATAGTGTATTAATGCCCTGCCCAACATGCGGACAAGGCTATATACATCCCGTTAAAGAAGGTGTTGGTTTCTATGGCCGTTGGGTTGCTCTTGCATGTAGCAATAAGGCCGGAGGCTGCCCGTATTTCAAACTTATGGGAAAATCTCAGTATGTTGATATGGTTGAAGAATTTAAATCTAGGAATAGCATTTCGCCTGTTCAGGAAGTCTCAAAAAACATGTCGGCTAGAATTGAGGAGCTTATAAAAAACGTCAAATTAAAAAGAAAAAATGAAACAGCCATGAATCAAAGTTCATTGCTGGAAAAATCGCTTCTTATTCCAGAAATAGAGAATGGAGCAATGGAGGATTATGTAAGGGAAGTCCGGAAAATGATGTCGCAACTGCCAAAAGGTCTTTTCCGGTAATATCAAGTGGTTATATTCTAAGTCTTTCTGGGGGAAATTTGCACTCTACGGATACTAATTTCTTGAATCCTGTTGTTGATGCCTATATTAATTCTATTTTGTCTTTTCATAATTTTATTTGTAAAATCAGACTAACAAAAAAACTAAAAAACAAACTCTTTAAAGTGAAAATCATTCTCAAGTTAATTCCATCCGAGCTAAACAGAAGACACTCTCCAAGATTCCACACCCAACATGCAATCATAAGTAACATTGCAAATTTGATAAACTTCAAGATTGTACATCCCATTTTTCTTCTTTCATTCATAGGTATCTCTTTTAAATTCCCACCATTTTCGTTTTTGGGCATTAGCCCATTATTCTGTTTTAATTAGCATAGAGGATTACTGTTATCTCATCATCTACACTGCAATATTACATAAACTTTCAATTCGTGCCAAACACAAGTGAACATTTTTCGTTGAATTATGCACAGTTCCTTTATAATGTCAACTACACATTGCAACAATAGGTGATAAATTCAGATGCTAATGACAGTGCAGAAGGCGCAATGTTTACCATAATGAGCGTGATTAAAGGAGTAAAAACAAACGAACAGTCACTGTTCTGTCGTAAGAGCAGGTGCAATAGTCTGTATTCGCTGCTGCATGTGTTCCAGTTGCTGCGACGTACCCTTATTTTGTATTGGCTTACAATTGGTTTACGTATGGATTGCTCTGCACAGACATGAGACTCTGGTTCCTTGAGGCTTGGATTTACTCCAGACAATGGTTTCTGGAAGTCATCTTTAAGGAAGGAAAGTGGTTGCTCAGTCTTGGCAATGCGAGACCAACTAACCTGAGGATGAAAAGCAGACATCTCATCGGCAAGCTTCATGCTGCCTCCAGGGGTGGGTATTCAGTACGACTTCACCGTCCAACCCAAGGCTGGACGGTCAGAGAATATATATTACTTGGCAAAGTAAGCAGGCTTCATCCACCGTCCAGCCTTGGGTTGGACGGTGAAGGAAAGCCTCAACCCCATCATGACGACCAACAGGAAGTGCATAAGAAGCCTTCTTCTACCTATGTTTAATCTTTCAGACACCCGACAGGCACTACATACACACCATCCTCACGCCTTATGGCATACTTTGTCGTGCCAGTAAGTATCATAAGAAATGATGGTGCTTTCATCTTGGTCGTGTCTATCTTAGAAGCAAGCAGTTTCAGATTCCTCGCCCCCTCTTCTATATTCTTCTTACCGCCCAATTTTATTTCTATCAGTCCATAGCTGCCGTTTCTTAAATGCAGTACTGCATCACATTCCAAACCATTACCATCACGATAATGATAGACAGCACCATCCAACGCATCGGCATAGACTCTTAAGTCTCTTACGCACATTGATTCAAAGAACAAACCCATAGTGCTGAGGTCGTTGATAAGGTCGTTTGGCCCTACACCCAATGCAGCGACTCCAATAGACGGATCAGAGAAGTAGCGCGTCTCGGAACTTCTTATTGCAGTCTTGCTTCGCAAGTTCGGATTCCATGCGAGGGAATCTTCCAATACAAATATCTTTTTCAAGGCTTCTATATATGAAGCAATAGTCAGACGGTTAGCGGCTATCGAATCGTTGTTCTCAATATCTGCGCAAATGGTATTGACAGGGATTTGAGAACATTGATTTCTTGCTATAGAACGCAGGATTCTTTTTGTTCGCTCCACATCACGTTTCACATTGTCAACACGAGAAACGTCATTGTTGACAACGGCCTCGTAATATCTATATGCCATATCCAATGCCACCTCCTTGTTTATTGTAGTGGCTCTTGGCCAACCTCCACGGCAAATGAGCCAAGCAATAGCATCTATATTCAGACTGTTTGTTCCGAAAACATCAACATCCGGCTTACTGAACAAATCATTCAGACTGACTTCGCCTGTTGACTCCCCCGACTCATAAAGACTCATAGTCCTCATTGTCAGCCATGCAAACCTGCCAGTACCCGAATGGTGAATCTTGTCCGTATCGGCAGGAACGGCAGAACCAGTGAAGATGAACTGTCCCTCTTCGTCTCTGTGGTCAACCTCAAATCGGGCGGCATCCCATAGTTGCGGAGCAAGTTGCCATTCATCTATCAAGCGTGGTGTCGCCCCTGCAAGAAGTTTCTTTGGCGAAAGCCTTGCCAGCTCTACATTTTGCTCCATATACTCAGGGTCGTCCATATACACGACACTTTTAGCCTGCTGCTCGGCTGTTGTTGTCTTGCCACACCACTTTGGCCCTTGTATAAGAACTGCACCAATTCCCTTAAGTCTGCGACTTAACATTCCGTCTGCTATGCGAGGTCTGTATTGTTTCACGTCCTTTACAGTTTTGATTACAGATGCAAAGTTAGCAAAAATCCATTGAAAACAAATGGCTTTCGGTTTCCATTATACAATTTGTGGCAATTTCATTATACCAAATGTGGCAATTCTATTATACCAAATGTGGATTTTTCGACGACTATTCGAGGAACACTACATGAAGGTGGAGTGGAGCCTTCAAGGGAAATCTTGGAAGTAAGGATAATGAAGGTCATGCAACGCTCCCACTTGAATGCGAACTTCCATCAGTTTCGGGAAGCATTCCTTTCTGATGAAGAGAGAAAGGAAAGATGGCATCCCGATTGCCCGGAATGCCCTCTCATATTCCATCACAATGGTTACCATTCAAGAAAACCAAGTGATGAGCAGATTGATAATGATGTGTCTATACTTACAGACTTCGCTTCGCCGCCTACGGCTTAGAAGTCTTCGTCGCCGTAGGAGTCGTCTTCTTCAACGATGCCAAAACCATTGTTTTTGTTACCATCAGAAGTCCAGCCGCTCACAGACAGCATCTCTTCCTTTACCTCAATCTCTGCAACGGTTATCGCAGGCGATATATATGTCTTCTTCATATTGCTTCTTTACCTTTTACTTTACTACTACCTTATTGTTTATGATATATACACCCTTGGGCAGAGCATTCACATCGTTGGTGTTCATACGTATGCCATCGATGCTGTAGATGCCTGTGCCTGCAGTCTGATGGTTCTCCTCCACCACGTTGATGCCGGTTGCATCGCCATAGGCACCATCGATAGAGAGCACGTATGACTTGCCTGAAAGTGCTGTCTCAACAAGCCAGCAGCGATAAGGCTTCACATTGTGGTCTTTGCTGGTGTGTACCAGATCGCCCTTGCTGAACATGTAAGAACCAGCCGCCACCACAGAGGAACCGGCATACGAACCGTAGAAGTACATGCCTGCCTGCTCGCTTCCAGCCTTGTGGTCACTGAGATTTCCTGTCTGGTCTTCGTAGTTGATGCCGTTGGCCACATACACAGGTCCCTCCAGAGTGTTGGTCACACCGTCGATGGTGTAGGTGTAGTTGCCATAAGGCTCCTTGGTAGGATATATTATATAAGGTGTATTCTTGTGAAGGACAACCTTATTCACATCGGCCTGGGCAGTAGAGAAATGGATCCAGTTGTCCATTACCTTATCGAACTCAGCTATCTTTGTGCCTTCACCAAAGGCTTCCGTCACCTGGTCTGCCGTCATATCTACAGGCAGTATCACAGAATTCCAGCCCTTGGTAGGGTCGTTCGCGTTCTGGGTGAACGTGCGGTGCAACAGCATCTTGGCATTCTTATAGGTCTTTGTCTCTGCGAGTTGCTTGTCCTCATCGAGCACCAGTACGTCATCGCAACCGCCAAAGATTCCATCATCACTCATGGTGTTACGCAGAGCAAAGCCCTTGATCTGCATTCCCTTGAGCGCACTCACCACCTTGATGGGCATAATGCGCACCTGATCGAAAGGCTTGGAGGGACTGAGTACCGCGTAAGAATCACCTGTACTGCCGATTACGTCGGCATCCAGAACCTTCCAGTCTGTCAGGTCTTCCACCCACTCGCCGTCGCGCCAGGTACTCAGTTTGAGCACATCACCCAGGCCAAGACCCACACCCAGTGCCAACTTGTTGGTCACCATCACGAGTTGCTGAGTGGGATTGACCATCTTGCCGATATTCACAGCAATGGTGGTACCGTCAACCACATCTGCTCCTAAGGGAGTTGTAAGGTATGTGCTCAGGTCATCGTCTATCAAGTTGGCCAACTGATTGTAGCCATTGCCGATGCCAGCAACCTGGAACATCTTGGTGTTAGCAAAGTCGATAGAGGCATTGGTGTTCTCTGTGGATACCACCTCAGCACCATAAAGCATGTTTGTGGTGGCGTTGTCAGAGGTTGCATCGCTCACATAAGCATAATAGATATTGAGCTGGTCGAGGTTGGCTTCAAGCAAACCAGTGCTGTAGAGCACCATCTCGTCGAACTGGCAGCCTGCGGGAACATCCACGCTCAGGCGCATCTTCTGGGCATTATCCTTACCGATAAGGCCTGCCGAGATGGCATCCCAGTGGGTAGTAACCTTGCGTTCCACCTCTTGCCCCTCATTGAAGAGCTTGATGTTATAGAGTGAAAGCACGCTGGCTGAGAGACCTGTTGACTTGGAAGAAACCACGAAACCGGCCTTCATATCACCTGTGAAGCCATTGCTGAGCTTGGTGTCATCAGCCGACTTAATGCCTACGATGCCCGAGTTCTTGGCCAAAGCTATTCCAGGCTTACGCGTGGTGAAGTCGTTGAGCGTAGAAGTGAGGATGGCAGCTCTGTTCTTCACATTCTCGGCAATTTGCAGCAAACCGCCACCGAACTTGTCACTCAGGCTATACTTGGGAGCCTCACCCTCCTTGTTGACGAGAATCTTCACGCCATTCTCCTCTGGATTGTAGGTAGGAGCATAGTTGACAGTGGTCTTCTCTGTGCAACCATCCTCGGCCGTTGCTTGGAATACATACTTGCCGGGAATGTACATGTTCTCCACATGACCAGTAGTGGCATTCAATGTGACAATCGAACCCTCGGGCTGGCTTACCACGCTCCATTTCACAGGCAAAGACTCATTGTGCTGCAAGTCAAATGTGTTCTCACAGCCACACACATCGGTGCTCGCTGTAATATTGAGGGGACAATGGTGAGATGCAAGCTCTGGAGCCATGCGGACGAAGGCGTAGTTGACATATATCGCACCCAAATTAACTTTTACTCCTCCAAAAAAGATCTTCACAGCAGAGAACGCATCAGGAGCCTTCATAACGACCTCTGAATTTTTCTTGGAACCAACAAGGCCAAGATTCAAAACTGTACCAGAGATTGTTTGACTTTCAATACTTTTTCCGTCCTTATTAAAAAACTCAAGACTAATAGTTGAGCCTAAACCTATATCCAGAAGCTTTGTCATGCCATATTTGAAACCCACTTCTGTACCAGCAGGAAAAGCCTCCTTATTATCAGACGAAGTGGCAGTAACTTTAGCAGGAACTGAAACAATCAAACTTTGTACTGTAAAATTGTCAGTAAGGTCAGCATTGATAAGGTCACCACCCAATTCATTTGCACTCAATTTAAAACTTCCACGGTTTTGTTCTTGAGCATACTTCGCAATACCATTCTCCTTATTATTGGTAATAGTATACTCACGAGCCTTGCCTACAAATGCATACTTGATATTTATAGCAGAACCCAATTTAGCGTCAACGCCACACTGAACAAGCTTGATTTCATCAAAATTACCGGGAGCTGTAGCCATATACAATTTGTTGATCTGGTCAGAACCAGGGATTGTCAACAGCGACAGTCCAAGACCGGTGACAGAGTTACCGGTAGAGATAGACCGGAGGTCGCCAACCTTTTCTCCGTCCTTAAGAAACTGTATTTTATAGAACTTTGCTAAATCGAGTGTAAGGATGCTTGCATCTGATTTTGCACAAATGACAAAACCAGCCTCTGTACCACCAGCATAATAATGCTGATTGTCCTTAATGCTGATAATAGGATTTCCTACAACTGTAACATTTGCAAGAGCTGGAATTGTGGCATAATCATTCAAATCATCATTACAGATGTTCTGAAGGTCTTTTGTTCCTGATACCACTTCAACACCATCGAAAAGGCTGTTGATCATACAACCGGGTCCTACGAGAGCACGACGGTTATTAAAATAATACTCCTTATTAGGGTCTGAATCCTGCCAAACAGGTTTGGCTACCTTGGAATTACCCCCCCCCCACGGTGCCAGCGACTGCGGGCGCTGCCAAAAACATGGCAGCAATGAAGAGAGCCTTCTTAGAGAATGTTCTAAACAACATAATAAATACTGTTTTGTATAAAATTTCAAATATTTCGTCAAAGCCGAGCATTACGCTCGCCCGTGTGTGAAAACTCGAACATATTATGCACAATTTATACAGATAGAAGCTGCAAATAAGCCTGATAACAGGCTCAAAATGCACTCGCATCCTATTTTCAGGGCGCAAAGGTACATCTTTATATCTATATTAAGAGACAAAATATCGTTAAAGAACAAAAAGAGAAAAAGGTCAATAAAAATTCTTCTTTACACCATAAAAGCAACAACATGCACAATAAAAGCATGTTATAAAAACACATCCTGTGACTATTCAACGACGATATTTTTTCTAATAAAACGTCCAAATCGGTGTCAGAAACGGGCTAAAGTGTGTCAGAAACGTGCGAAATCAGGTTTCAGAACGCACAAAAACGGCTTTTGAAGCACACTGGAACTGCCTTTGGAATATTACAAATAAGATTTCATGACAAGCCGAAGGGCTTTTTCCTATATAATAAGGGGAGAATGGAGATGTATCAGAAGAGGGAGAGGAGTTGTATTGGGAAAGGAAGGAGGATGTGTGAAAAATGGGATGGAGTTTGACCAAAAGACGAGGGTAGTTTGGTAGAAAGAGAGGTGAGGTTCTACCAAAAGAGAAAGGAAACTCAGTTAAAAGAAGGAAGGGGCTACGGAAAGGGGTGCCCGCAAGGGGATTGGAAGGCGGTAACGAGTTACCTGCCTATCCAAACCTCGGGGTTCAACTTGGCTGTTTCCTTGCGCAGCTGGAAGTGGAGAACGCAGTTGCCCTCGCCATCATCCTTCACTGTGCCCAGGATATCACGTGCTCTCACCTTCTGTCCCTTAGCCACGATGACCGAAGAGAGGTTGCAATAGACGCTGATGTAACTGCCGTGACGAACAAGCACATTCTTGTTGCCACCAAACTGGAAGACAGCCGACACCACGCCGTCAAAGATGGAGCGGGCGCGTGCTCCTGGCTTGCCCACGTAGTTGGTACCCTTATTGTCGAGCTGCACATTACGCAAGCCTGGCACGTTATACTTGCCAAAGCGGTTGCCTATCATGTATTGGCCGGTGATGGGAACAGGCAGGCGGCCCTTGTTCTGCACGAAGTTGCCGTTGAGCTGTACTTCCTCGGGCGTGAGCCAACTGCCACTCTTGGGCGCAGGAGCAGGCTTGGGAGTCTCTACAGGCTGGCGTGATCCGCTCTTGCCCTTGCTGCCCTTGCCCGCAGCAGCTGCCTTCTCCTTTTGTGCACGACGGGCTGCCTCGGCAGCTGCACGCTTGCGAGCAGCCTCCTCGGCACGCTTGCGAGCCTGCTCTATCTCATAGGCTATCTGGCGGTCAATCTCCTTGTCGAGGGCGTTGAGCTTCTTCTGCTGGTCGCTCACCTTGCCCTTGAGGTTCTTCTCCTGCTGTCGCAGGTTCTTCACTTGCTTCTTCTGCGCTATCTGCTGCTGGTTGAGTTCCTTGCGCTGCTGCATCAACTCGCGCAAGACATCATTCTGACGCGCCTTTGCCTCCAGCACGCGGTTCTGCGTTTCAAGCAATGCCGTCTGCTTCTGAAGCACCTGCTGTCCCAGATTCTCCTCGTAATGAACAAACTCCTTGGCATATCTGGCACGCCGGTACATCTGTGTGATGGTGGGTGCAGAGAGCACAAAGAGGAGCGGACTGACCTGCCTGCGCTGGGTGCGTGCATATCTGACTGCCTGCTTGAGCTTGGCCTGCTTGGCACGCAATTCAGCCTCTATCTGCGTGATATCGCGCTGCAGGCGCAGGAGTTTGCGCTCCAGCCCATCCAGTTCAGTCTCCAGCCCATGGATGTGCTCCAGCCTCTTGTCGAGCTGTACATCCAGATAGCAGATGGTCTTCTCGCCGCTCTGCACCTGCTTGCGGGTACGGTTGAGTTCGTCCTGAGACTTCTTAAGCGTCTTCTGCAGTTCGGTCTTCTGGCGCTGCAGAGCCTTCACCTTGCGGCTGTTCTGCGCCTGACAGAAGCCTGCAGACAGGCTGAGAATCATGAGAAAGAGAAATGCACGCCTCATCATATCGGTCAGTAATCCTATGCTAATGTTACATCGACAAGCTGGCGAGCCTCCTGATGATGCTCTCAATAGACACCTGCTTGTATTTCTTGGTATTGACTTCGGTGCGGGTCTGCCAGTCGGAATTGTTCTTCAGGTTGCTCAGACTGAGCGTCACCTGTGCCTTGAGTGTACCCGCCGACAGCTTCATGAGCATGCCAGTGGGGAACTGCTTGCCGCAGAAAGACTTGTAATTGGAGTAATCCCACGACATGAGCGGGTCGGCATGGCTGTCCCGAGCCACCACACTGGTCTGCAGGAGCAGCGCCCGCGACAGGCTGGCCACGAAATGAAGGGCTGCCTGACGGCGCACTTCACTGGTGAGCCTGAGCGTATCACCCGCTATCTCCTGCTCGTAGCTCTGGCTCTGGGGAGCCTTTCCAGCATCGCCCGGCAGGAAGAGTTCGCCCCAGAAGAGCGACTGGAAAGTGTGGAAGTCGATGCCCGACTGCTGGAAGAAAGGCACCTGGGAATAGGCTACACGCACATACTGATGGTTCATGCGGTCGATGAGGAGGAAGTAGTCGGGCGTTATCTCCAACCGTCCCACCTCCATCAGACCCAGAAAAGCCAGCGAGAGCTGTATCACATCATCGCGCTTCATGCGCAGTGTGCCGCTCACGCCTGCACTCTTCTCCCCTGCCTGCAGCTTGATGCTTGCCTTGGCGGTGAGGGTTGTCTCTGTCTGGCGGTTGGCATTGATGATATCCACAGCCTTGGCGGCCAGACCGGCAGAGTGCGCTCCACCAGCCACCGAAGAACCTCCGGCAGCCGTTCCACCGCGATGCTTACACGAGGAGACCATGAGCAGAGAGCCCAGAAGGGCTATCCACACCATACGGCCGAGCAATGTGTGTATGTTTGCTTTCATATTACTTCAAGTACTTACGTTTCCTGATCTTCTGATTGATGCGCTTGGTGCACGTTCCGTCATCCAGTCTGGCTGCCAGCTTCCAGAACCTCATGGCCAGTTCCATATCGCCGCAACAGGCATGTATGTCGCCTGCATGCTCCAGTATATTGCCGTTGACACCCTCGTTCTCCAGTATCTTCTCGTCGGGGAGAGAGGGGTCGGCAGCCCGGTTGATATACACACGGGCTTCGGTATATTTGCCTTTCTGGAAGAGAATCCACGCATAGGTGTCCAGATAAATGGGATTGCGGGGCTCGAGCACCACCGTGCGGTAGCTCATATCCTCGGCCTCATCGAGCCGTTCATTGGTAAGCGAGAGGAAATAGGCATAGTTGTTGAGGCAGGAGATATTGTCGCTCTTATATACCAGAGACGAGTCGTAGGCGGCAAAGGAGTCGGTCAGCCTGCCCAACGAATGATACATGTCGCCCAGCAGAGCAAAGGCATCGGAGACCATCTCAGGGTTGCTGCTCTCATTGCGAACCGCCAGCCCCTGCTCCAGGATGGGTATCACCTCGGCCTCTTTGTCCTGCCTCAGGAGCGCACTTGCCAGGAAGTAAGGGTAGATGAGATCGCCCTGGCAGAAGTTCACACCCCGTCGCGCGATATCCTCTATTCCATCGTCATCCTGCACCTTCAGGTAAAAGAAGAGCAAAGTACGCATGGCCAGAGCGTTGCCAGGCTCCTTGTCCAGCACCTGCTGCAGTACAGCTGCCATCCGAGGAGCATCCTCGCTCTTGCGCGCCAGCCATTTGGCCTCGGACATGAGGATGTCTGTAGAGCAGTCGGGACGAGAGGTGAGCGTATCATAAGCCGCCAAGAGCATGGGCACACGGGTGGAGTCGTTGGCTGCCTCTGCATTATAGACCTCGAGCAGCATGCACTTGGTTTCGTCATCGGTGTCCTTGTCGAAGAGGATGGAATCACGCACCTGCAGGTATCGGGGCCAGTCGAGATGCTGGTAATAATAGAGCCAGCCCGACGGCAGCCCCCCATAGTGAGGCTCGTCGCGCTGTACTTCCTCCAGTATGCGACGTGCATCATCGGCCCGTTTCTCATCCACAAACTTGGCAGCGAGCACCATCTTGTAGCTCACCTCACGCGGGTAGGCAGCACAGAGGCGCTCCAGTTCGGCACGTGCGCTGTCGGGCTTCCCCATATCCTCATATACGTCAGACTTCTCGATGGAGATATTCTGGGAGATGCCCTCAATAAGCTCCATGCGGTCCAGAGTGGCCAGTGCCAACTCGTTCTGACCATTGGTACGATACACAGTCACCAGCTCTCCGAGCACATCGGTATTGTTCTTGCGCAATCTGGCAAGCCGCTCCAGCACTACCGCCACCTTCTCGGTATCACGATTCTGGACATAATACTTGGCCAACGCACTGAGGTAGGTGGTGTTGGCAGAGTCTCTGCGGCAAGCCTCCTCGAGCATCTTCACGCCCACACTGTCCTCGTCAAGGGCATAGAGATAAAACACCGACATGGAGAAAAGAGCCTCTGCCGCTGTGGAGTCAATCTCCATGCAGTGACTGAAAAGCTCGAGTGCTGCGCCCATTTCATCATTGCGGAAACTCTTGGCAGCCTCCATGTAGAAGTAGTCGAAGCGGGGTGACCGCTGTGCCTGGAGCGTACTGCCCACGAGGCCGAAGACCACCGCGAGCACCCACACAACAGGTCTCAAGCGCAACAGCAACGGATTATCCTTTCTCATCATGGGCACCTTTACTTCACGCCACTATGGCCAAAACCGCCTGCACCGCGTTCTGTCTGGTCGAGCACATCCACCTGCTCCCACTCGGCCTGTTCGTGCCGGGCGATGACCATCTGGGCTATACGCTCTCCGTCATTGACGATGAAAGGCTCCTCGGAGAGGTTGACCAGTATCACACATATCTCTCCGCGATAGTCGGCATCGATGGTGCCGGGGCTGTTGAGCACGCTGATTCCGTGCTTCAAGGCCAGTCCGCTGCGCGGGCGAACCTGTGCTTCATAGCCCTGAGGCAGTGCGATATAGAGTCCGGTAGGTATCAGTTTGCGCTCCAAAGACCGCAGTTCGATGGGGCTCGACAGATTGGCTCTCAGGTCGAGACCGGCCGACTGCGGGGTGGCATACTGCGGAAGCGCATGGTGACTGCGGTTGATTATCTGTACTTTCATCTTTCCCTCTCCTTATATAATATATAATGTACGCGCACGAAGCCTACACGATGGGCAGACTCATGCCATTGATTTTCCTGTACAAGTCCAGTGCATACACGTCGGTCATACCGCTGATGTAGTCGAGCACCGCCATGATGCGTCCATAGAGTGTGGGTGCCAGGATGTCGTATTGCGTGCTGACGCGGCTGATAAGGCGCTTGGAATAGGCTTTGTCCGAATTGGTCACAGCCTGCACCATCAGATCGGTGAGCGTGGTGATAACCTGGAAACCGGCTATCTCCACATCCACCACCTCGCTGCAGTGGTATATCTTGGCCATTGCAGCTGCCTCACAGGCTTCGTAAGCCTGGCGGGGACGCTGGGAGATGGCCTTGATGAGCGGCCCCTGGAAGGTTCCGCGCATGATTTCATCCTCATGCTCCACAAAGGCCTTCACGCACTCCGTCTCCAGACAGTTGATTACGCAGGAGCGCAGATACACTATCTGTTCGTTCACATCGCCCAGTGTGTGCATCCTCCCGATTATCTCCTCGCGCTTGTCATCATCGAAGAAGCCGAGCAGCAACTGCTGTGTCTCCTGCGTGGTGAGTATCTTCAGCTTGTGGGCATCCTCGATGTCCATGATTTCGTAGCAGATATCATCGGCTGCCTCAACGAGGAACACCAGCGGATAACGTGCGTATCGCAGACTGCCCTCAGGACTGTCCAGCTGCAGGATACCCAGCTCCCGTGCTATACGCTGATAGGCTTCCACCTCGGTGCGGAAGAAGCCGAACTTGTTCTTCTTGCCAGCCAAATCGCTGGTGAAGGGGTATTTGACAATGCTGGCCAGCGTGCTGTAGGTCATCACGAACCCACCCTCGCGGCGACCCTTGAAATGGTGGGTGAGCAGACGGAAAGCATTGCTGTTGCCCTCGAAGTGTATCAGATCCTGCCATTCCTGCGGGGTGAGGCAGTCATGTGTCTCCTTACACACGTAGTCCTCAAGGAACTTGCCGTCGCCCTCACTGAAGTAGGTACCGATGGCGCACTCGCCACTGTGGCCGAAGGGAGGATTGCCCATATCGTGTGCCAGACAAGCGGCACTCACGATGGTACCCAGTTCGGTCAGATGGGTAGCAGCCAGTTCGGGATGACGCTCCAGCAAGAGACGGCTCACGTCATTGCCCAAGCTGCGACCCACACTGCTCACCTCCAAGCTGTGTGTGAGCCTGTTGTGCACGAAGATGCTGCCTGGCAGGGGAAACACCTGCGTCTTGTTCTGCAAGCGACGGAAGGGAGCCGAGAAGATCAGGCGGTCATAATCGCGCTGGAATTCCGTGCGATCATCCTTGCGATGCGGGCGATGCTCCTGCCCGAGCCGCTTGTTGGAGAGCAGCTGTCCCCATTCCATCCTGTCTGTCATACTCCTCTCTCCTCCTGTCATTACTCTGGTTTGTAGAATATACGGTTGGCGCCACTGGTTATCTTGACCAGTTCGGGATGCTCGGCAGCAAAGGTGTCGATGTGCCTCATGCGCTTCTCCTGCAGGATTTCATCCACTGCTATGAGGATGCCAGTCTCCTCCACATCGCCGAACCCGTCGTTGATGGCGGTGCCGAAGAGCTTCATCGTGGGACTCAAGCCCATGTAGGCATTCACCAGAGGCGGTATGTTGTAACCCAACTTGCGCACTTCGCGGTTGAGGATGCGGTAGTCTGCGCGGAACTCATCCTCGGTGAAGAGCTTGCGGAAGATTTCCGCATCATGCTCCAGATGCAGCGGATGCATGGGGACAATGAGGTTGTCGTGGTCGCGGAAATGCTTGTCGAGGAAGTAGAGTATCATATCCCTGGCCATACGGTCATAGCTGGGATACATGGTAAACTTGCCAAAGAAGTAGCGCACAGTGGGCTCTATCACCACCAGAGCGCCCAGTCCGTCCCACAGATTGTCCAGTGCAAAGATACCCTTACGTCCCATGAGCGTGCTCTGATACTCCAATGTGACAAAGGAGCGGCCCAGCTCTATCGTCCAGGGAGCATAATCGCGCATGAAACGCTCGCTGAAGCGGAACATATGGCCAGTGGCCAACAGCGGCTGGCCATCAGCGCCCACCTGCCAGTCCTTGCCCAGCAAGTAGCGGTATCCACCCAGTATCTCCTGGGCTTCAGGGTCCCATACGATGAGCTGGCTGTAGGGCTTCTCCATGGTGTCGAACTCGTCGATATCCATGCTCTTGCCCGTTCCGCCTCCTGCCGCACGGAATGCTATCTCGCGCAGACGCCCGATCTCACGCATCACATTGGGCGCATCGTGGGCAGTGATGATATAGATGTCATTGCCGCTCTTGTTGGTGCTGCGCAGCTTCTTGTCCGGTGTCAGCTCGGCGAGAAGTACCTCGCGAGGGACTTTATCTATTATTTCTTCCATAATCTTACACAATGCCTACAGGCTATAAACCCGCTTCTGCACCCACTGAGCCCACTGGTCGGGTGTGCGCGAGCGGTCAAAAGTCTGCCAGGGAATAGGTTTGCCTATCTTCACCCGATAGGTTTTGCCCTGGCTCTTATACATCTCATCGGGAAGCAGAGGCTTGGCCAGATTGGGCAGATGCCAGCGCTTGCAGAAGCGGGCTACCCGATAGAAGCGGGCGCTGTTCTCGCCCAGGAAGTGCACGGGCACCACATCGCGGTGGTACTGGATGCTCTTCTTGATGAAGAACTTGTGCCATTCTATGTCACGTATCTGTCCGTCATCCTGCTGCCGGCTGCACAATCCAGCGGGAAACATGATGACATTGTCGGTGCCTCCGAATGCCTTGTTGACCATCATGGGGAAGTCTCTTCCCTGCTGCTTGCCCGACTGCTTGACAGGCACACACAAGGGTGCAAGCCCCTTGAGGTTCATCAGCAGGTCGCCCACAAGATACTTGATGTGTCCGTCATAATGCTTGCCTATCACATAGCCAAGCGTCACCCCGTCGATGGCACCAAGCGGATGGTTGCTCACCACGATACAGGGTTGGCCCATGGGAGGCAGGTTCTCCTCGCCCTCTACATTGACCGTCACGCCCAGATATTCGATGACTCCACGGCAGAAATCCACTCCTACCCTGCCCTGACGCAGGTAACCGTTGATGAAATCCTGGTGGATGAGCCGCTCTATCAGCCTGGTCAGGCAACGTGGTACAAGCCAAGCGCGCTTGCCAGCCTTCTGGCGGATAATCTTGTCTATATCAATCTGAACGATGGTACTTTCCTCTTTCGTCATAATTCTCTATTGCCTAAAGCCGGGCATACTGCTGTGCACCCACCGCATCACTTGACCGCCACGGGACGGTTATTGATGAAATAGTTGCCGCGAGGGATTCCGGTGAGCCAGTTGGTGCCCTTATTGAGTCGGATGGTCATCTTGAGCACACCGCCACGGGTGTATATGGGGAGCAGCTGCACGTGGTCGCTATCCACCTTCACTGCCCGTCCTGTCACCTCGATGCGCACTGGGTAGGCGGATGTACTCATGCGCCGTCCGCTGCGGATATCCTTGCTGGAGGTGCGCTGCCGTACTGTATCTGTCCGCACAGGCGTACGCTTGAGGCGGTCATACGAGGCATTGGGGTAAACCGGCGCAATAGCCAGTACCCACAAAAGAACTCCAAATGACCACGTCTTCCAGCTAAACATTATCCCATTGTACATATATTGTGCAAAATTACACAAATTGCGCGTAAGCAACAAGCATACGCACCATGTATTTGAGCCTGCCCGCCACCTACTGCCACCTTATTAGCATAATTTTGCATTTGTAAAACATTCCCTTGACAAAAGCACCTGCCCGAAAGACACAGCCAGCAGCCCAGAAACACCCACCCAACTCGCTGAAGGACAAAGGTACAGAAGCCCGACCGCAGCAGCGGCCCTCTCCACCCGCCGGACGATGCCTGCACGGCACGCGCAAACGGCAAACATCTGTAAAGAAAGGGGCTTGAGAGGAGCGCTTTTTGGCCTTCATCGGGCATCGAAAGGCGATTTCCCTTGCATGATAAAGGCAAAAAGCACTATCTTTGCCCCTGTAAAACAACTTATCAAGCACACAGAAAACATGTCGGCCACTACCGTACTACTCATCTTATCGTGCTGTGCCACAGCACATCTGGTCATTGCGTGCGTGCTGGCACTCTATGCCCGACACCGCATCGAATACCTGTGTCTGGCCTGGATCAACGGTATCTTTGGCTTCTCACTGGTGGGAGCCGCCTTCTTCAGCGCCATCATAGGCTCCACGCAGCCCGATGCGATGCACCCGCTCATGATGCTCTATCTGGTGGCCGTGTGCTATCTGCAGTCCATCTACCCGCTCAGCATCCCCATGCCAGCCTTCCTGCAATGGAAGCGCATGTGGACGTATGCCAGTCCGGCCATCCTGCTCATCGTTCTCTACGGGGGTGTGATGCTCTTCGGAGGCAGGCAGGTGATTCTGCACTCGGCATCTGACCTGTGGCAGAACTTCTTCAACATAGGCGTGCTGCTGCGCTTGGCTTCCCTGATACTGAGCCTGTACTACATAGCCAACATCTTCATGTTGCCCCACCGCATGGCCCGTCATGCCAATGTACCGCGCTATATGTTGGGCTATTGTCTGGCTCTGGGCATATCGGCACTCTACTATTGTGTGTGTGCCATCCACTATGACATCAGACTGATGATGGTATATGTCATCATCTTCACTCTGCTCAACCTCTACCTGGCATTCCGTACACTGGAAACCATGGCACTCAACCTGCCCAAACCCATCATCAAGGAGGTGAAGGAGGAACCGGCTCCCGAGGAGGTGGCAAAAGCCGAGCAGGAGGACTTCAACGAGGCCAACCTGCTGAGGTTCCAGCGTATCCAGCTGTGGATGCAGAACCACAAGGAGGAATGGAAGGACAACACCTTCGGACGCGACCGCCTTTGCGAAGCGGTGGGATACAACCGCCACCTGGTACTACAAAGCGTGCGAAGCCAAGGCTTCTACAATACGCACGAATATATCAACTCTTTCCGCATCGAGGAACTGAAGCGTATGGTGCGGAAGGGCGAAGCGAAAACGATTTCGGAATGCTGCGATGCGGGCTTCGGAACCATCAAGACGGTGCGCTCAAGCTTTGAGCGAAGCGAGGGACGACCCTTCGACGAATGGTTCAAAGAGCAGTTGAAGGAGCGTACAAGCAAAGCGGCCACAGAGCAGTAACCAGCTCACAGACAAACAAGAATCGGGAGGAAGCATCCAAGCAGGGCGCTTCCTCCCGATTTGTTTCTGGCAGACTTCCAAGAGCCGGCAATCTGCCCAAGGGCTTTCGGGCAAGTGCATGGGACTGGACAGCCCCGTCATCCGCTCTCCCAAGCGGAGCGAAACAGCCCAAGGAAGCGAATGACCAGCAAACAGCAGGCAGAACGCCTGCCAGAGGCAGTGCGGTGCATCGCCCAACGCAGCGCATTGCGACGGCCGACGCAGCACGCTGCGATGGCCAATGCAGCGCGCTGCGGCGGCCAACATGCGCAAGTGGTTCCTTTCGGTCAGGCTGCCGTCTTGGGCAAGGAAACGTACTTCACACTGCCCAGAACCGTCTTTTCCCGATAAAAACAGCCGATTTCATCGCTCACAGAACACTTTCAGCCCATTTCATCAATCCCAGTTGACAAGCACATACACATTCTTGGCCTCTGTGACAGAGATAGTCTTGACGGGAGAGCGAAACGATTCGCCATCCTGGTTGGTTGCCTCGAAAGTGTACTGCAGAGTGCCATTGGCGGGCACATGAAAATAGGTCAAATCGCGATTCTCCGTGCCTGAAATGGTGACGCTGCGGCCTGTGGAAGGCGATGAAAGCGTGCAGGAGAGGGAAGTGAAGAGGTCCATGAACTGCTCCTGGTACTGAAGGAGAACACCCACATTAGACTGGGTGGCCTCCAGATTGCCCAAGGTGGTGGTCATGTCGGCCACTATCTTGAAATCACGGCTCACTGTGTAGGTGGGGCTACCCTGCTCATCATTGGCAGCCTCCTGCATCTGGGGGCTATGGGCATAGAGTGTGTAGTTGCCCACAGGCAGACTGATGAGTCCGTTGAGTTCGCTGCTGCCCGCATCGTAAGTGCGTATGACGGTGGAACCTTGCATGATATCCACCTGCAGAGCCTCATCAACAGCACGTGTGGAGAGCGGTTCCACATCAGCCTCAGTCTTTACCTCGATGGGCAGAACACGCAATGTGCCCTCGGCACTCAGTTCTTCGCCGGTGGAAGAACAAGCCTGCAAGGCAAGCAGCGAGATGCAGCCCAGTACTGCGCTCAATACTTTCATATTACTTGTCATATACCAAAGAGATGTCATCAATTGTCAATATACTGCCGATGAACGACCTTGTCTCGTTCTTGTTGACGAGTTTGTCGCCCTCCCACAGCTGATAGCCGTTCTTGCGCTCCCACGGCATGTTGGCGCCCGCATTCACGGTAGAACTGAACACCACATAGATGTAGGCGCACTTGGAATAGAGTGTTCCGTCGGTGAAATCGAGGTTTACGTTGGCCTCCCGCCAGTCTGACACGCTGTTGCTGGCGGTCAGTTCCTTCTCGGCTATCACCTCGTGGGCAGCATCCATGAGCACCAACTTGGCACGCCAGGTGTCGCTCTTGAGGGGAGCATACTTATACCAGAAGTGCATGGAAGTGGGTCGGGAGGTGAAAGCACGTCCGTTGGTGTCGATGGTGTAATGGTCACCCTTGGGTATTGCATCGCTTCCACCGGTTTTCACAGTCACATCACCCGTGAAGAGTTCACCTGCTACCTTGTTCAAATCAAGAACGTTGTCCGTAATGGTATTGCCTCTGCCCGAACCAGTATTGCGCAGCTCAACTGCCCTATGACCAGAATGCCCCCCCACCACATAGGAAACTGCGGGGAAACAGTTGTAGGGGTTGGATCCTGCATCAAAAAGGCCCACCTTGCTCACATAACGCGTCGTATAACTATTGTTGGTATTCCAGAAGGAGGTTCCACCTTCATTCCAAGGGAAATAGGTATTGATTGAACGTGCTACTTTGCTGTAGTACCAGTCCTCCATATCCGAGTTGGGCATCTGGGTGGGAGTCTCCAGAGTGACGCTTTCAACGTTGGACACGACCTTCCTGCGGTAGATGGCACGCACCTGATACTGCTTCTGCTCGGGGTGAGAAGCAAACTTCTGCCTCATTCCATCGCTGCAATCGGTCCAGGTATGTCCATTGTCGGCGCTATACTGATACACCACCTTGGACTTCAGAGTCTGTGCATCGCCCTTTGTCACCTGCAATTCATGCACGGAGAACTCCTTTGACCACGACTCACGATCATCCACCGTGATGCTGAACTCCGGGCTATGGGTGCTGATGCTGTATGCCTGAGTGTCGCTCCAGCGGTGGTTGGCCTTCACACGCATACTGATATTATTGGTCACAGCAGCACCGTCATCGGCACAGGTCAACTGGGCTACGAAGGCGGTGAGGTCGATGACTCCAGCGGTTTCACCGAGCTTTGGGAGCACCAGACCGGCATTGGCCAAAGCCTGACGACGGTCATCGGTGAGCTCAGAAAGCAGATAGGTGCCACTGAGCGACTGGATATTCTGGTCGTGGAAATCGAATATGAACTCCATATCCTCGGTAGCCTTCACAGCCTGGTAGCTTACTTTGGGTGCCACCTGCTCGGTCTCGTAATAGTCGAGATGGCCGGTTTCATCAAAGCCTGCAGCGGTAATCTTCGCCTTGGGCAACCACTCCTGAGGGATAACGTCAGAGAGGCTGATGCTCTCGACCACAGTGCTCACCGTGATGCCCAGGATGGCTCCTCCCTCCTGCACACCACCCAGCTGGAGGGTGTATTTATAGTTCTTCTGCCTCTGGGCATTGGCTATGGAGGCAAACTTATAATCGACAGTCTTGCCTGCCGACGTGCTGCCCTTGAGATAGAAATCCACTGTGGAGCCTGCGCTGAAGTAGGGATTGTGCCCGTCATCGGCGGTGCAGGATACGGTGGTGCTGCCCACACGGCTCTCAATGGTATATTGGGAAAGCAGAGTGGCGGCGGCATCGGGGTCGGCAAAGGCGAATGAAGCCATCGAGTTGCCCACCTTGCACTGCAGGGTGACAGCGGTCACCTGGCCGGCACGGATGCTTGCCATGGTATTGTCAGCCACATAATAGGGGGCATCGAGAGCCAGTGGAAGGTTGTCGCCATGGTAGGCGGAAAGCACGAAATTGCCTGGTTTCAGCGCAGGGGAAGCCTTTTCGTACTGCTCCATAGTGCCGCTGAACCAGCTACGGTCCGTCTCATCGGCGATGTGCAAGACGAACTGCTTCTTCATCTCACCCGTCACCTCGTAGGGACGAACACGTGTGGGCTGTGCCGACGAACCGTCCTGCAGGGTGATGTCGAAGCGCCCGCCAGTGACCTCAAGGTCGGCTTGCTCGCGGCATCCAGTGACGCAAAGGCAAGCACACATGAGGATTGTCAAACCACAGAAATATCTTCTCATATTCATTTCAACTTACTCATACAGCAATTCGAACTCATCCACCCAAAGGGTGCTGCCCGCTCCCACCTGTCCGCAGACACGTGCGCCGCTGAATTCACCGCCGTACTGGCTGGAAGTAGCCACGATGGTCATCATGGCAGGCTTGGCTGTAAGGTCGGTGTATTTAATATCAAACTCAAAGTGCTGGTACTCTTTCACCGTCTCGGTAATGACCTGCTCGCCATAGCCGAAGAGGTTGCCCGCAGAGTCCCAAATCTTAATGTAGATGTGGCCACGGTCCATCGTGAGGTTGCCGGGTACGGTTCCTTCGTGAGTGATGGGCATAGAGATGTACTTGTAATAACCTGCCATCTTGAGGGGACGTGCGCCGGTGAAGGGACGGCCGAACTGTGGACTGCTCGAGGGATTGCTCAGATTGGTCTTATACTTGCCGATGAACAGGTTGCCTGCAGCGGCTCCCACCAGAGTGACACCAGTAAGACTGGTCAGGCGGGCTGCCTTGCCCTTATAGGCATCACTGCCATCTACAGGCACGGTAATGGCATCCTTGCCACCAGCCAGTGTGGATGTAACACCCTCGTTGCCCGATGCCCAGAAAGCGTCAGGGTCATCGTAATTGTCGGGAACGCTGTTGGCATACCAGTTCTTGCCCTTCATGGTCCAAGTGTCAAAGTTGAGGTTGGGCACCTCCACTATCTTCTCGGTGGTGAACTTGGCAGTCTGGCCGGTCACTCCATCCACGATGACGTGCCACTCATAGTCGGTTCCATCAGAGAGTCCATGCAACTCGGTGGTGAAAGATGTGGCAGAGGTAATCTTCACATCAGCAGCATCCACACGGGTCCAAGTGCTCTCTGAAGCCTTCTTGTACTCCACTGTGGGAGTGGCGCCGCTGCGCATTCCGCCATTGAGAGTGGCCTTCTTGGCCCATGCATCCACACTGCCTGTGGATGATGTCTGCTCTGTGAACTGCACATCAACAGTCCAAGTGCCCACGAGCTTGTCGTTGCGATAGAACTTGAAGGTGCGTGGACGTGTGAAGTCCTTCACCGTGGAGGGGTCGGGCAATGCCTTTGCACGATCACCCTCAAGGTTGAGCTCCAGGATGTTGATATCCTCAAGAGTGCAACTCTTCTTATCTACATATACGATGACAGTGTGGGTGAGCTCATCTATCTGCGGCTCTCCCACCTGATGGTCAACGCTCACCGAACGGTCAACCTGCCGCCTGACTTTCAACGTCCACATGTAATCCTGGTAGGTGCGCAGCAGGATGGTGACAGGAGCTGAGCAGTCCAGGGTAGTGTTGGCATTGGCAGGAAGGTCATAGAGCGATGTGAAGCTATAGTCGGGGAACTGCAATACATTGGCACAGGCATCGGCATCGGGATAGATTTTCGCTTCGCTGTTGGCCACGAGCTTGGTCACTACGATAGCCTTCAGATCGGTATCTTCATCCACAACTACCTCTACAGCATGACGTTGCTTGTCTATTTTGGCATCGCCCACAATGCCCTTCACCTCGATTGCCTGTATAACCCCCTCAATATAAGGATAGGGTATGTCGTTCTTGATACAGGAAACCAACATACCCATCACCAGCAGGCAAGCAGCCTTGCAGGTCATCACCAGTCCTTTCTTCATAGGATTCAATTTTCTCAAAAGTACGAACAAATACCCAAGTTAATACTGAACAGATTTATATTGAAGTTGGCTGCACTGGTTCGGAAGCTGCCATGCTCTACCTGATTGGTCCGCTGGTTGACCCATCGGAAATCAAGTCCCAACACATCGACCGACACTTCCACCGCCAGGTTATTGGTCACAAAGGCCGTGAGACCGGGAGTGACACCTATCTGGAAGTGGTTTACCTTCTGGTATGTACCCGTTGCCTCCTTGCCTGTTCCCGATATGGTCTTACCCTGGCTATAGCCGTAGGTGAGGGCTCCTTCTGCAAAGAAAGCAAACACCTTGCTCTTTCCCAGACTGGTGTAAGAGCGCAGATAGACCGAAGTATTCACGCCATGCGACAGATAGGAGTAGTCCTTGATGTCGAATGCAAGGTCGTCACCCAGGTCGATATTGATGCTTCCCAGGTCGATATACGAACGCTTGTAATCGGCTCTGATACCCACTGACAGGTCGTCCTTGAAGAAGTAAGAGGCGTGGGGACTAATCTTGAACGAGTAGCCTTCGCCCTTTACATCATCCAGGATAAGCAACTTATAGTTCTTGGCCTGCAGCTCGCCATAGGTGACGATGATGCCTGAGTTCCATGATCCCTTGGGGATAAACAGGGTACTCTTTATCTCACGATCGTAACTTGTACGCGCATGGACAGCTGCCATGCACGCACAAGTTACAATCATCAGTATTATAAGTCTCTTCACTTAATTCAATATCAATAATAAGAGAGTTCGAAATCATCAACCCACAAGGTGCTTCCGCCACCTACCTGACCAGTCACCTTCGAACCCTCGAAGCGGCCTCCGTAGTGGCTTGAAGTAGCCACGATGGTGATGGACGCTGCCTTGGCAGAGGGGTTAGAGTAGGTAATGTCGAAGCTGAACTGCTTGTAGCTGGTCACTTCCTCCTTGCCTATAAATTCGCCGAAGCCTATCTGGTTGCCGCTGGCATCCCACACGGTGACGTAGATGTTGCACTCATCCTTGGTCAGAGTACCGGGATAGCTGCCGTTGTTGATAGCCTTGGGAGTGTACTTGTAGTAGCCTGTGAGCTTCACGGGACGTGCTCCAGAGTAGGGGCGACCGAATGAAACGCTGTTGGCAGGCGAACTCATATTGGTCTTGTACTTACCAATAAAGAGGTTACCAGCAGCAGAGCCAACCAGAGTGACGCCTGTGAGGGTCTCCATCTTGGCAGCCTTGCCGTTCCTTGCCTCTGCACCTTCCACGGGTGTGGTATTGGGGTTGTGGCCACCAGCCAGGAAGGAGGTAACACCCTCGTTACCAGTTGCCCAGTAAGCGCCATCGGCTGTATAGTTATCGGCAATGCCATTGGCATACCAGTTCTTGCCGCTCTTGGTCCATGTATCAAAGTTAAGGTTAGGAATCTCCTCGAAGCTCTCTGTGGTGAAGGACTCCACACTACCCTCGCTCTCACCGCACACAATCTTGTACTGATACTCGGTGCCGAAGTCGAGAGCCTGCACTCGGGCGGTATATTCAGTGGTCTCACCCACCTTGGTAGCCGCTACTGTCTTCCAATCAGCCTCGCTGGCCTTCTTGTACTTGAACTGTACGGGAGAAGTAGCATCGGCGAAAGAGCTGATACCATCGAGGATGGCAAACTGTCCCCACACCTTTGATGCATCGCCTGCAATGGGCACTGTGGTCACACCATCGGCCTTCAAGGGCACTCCCAGTGTAATCTCATACTCCTGGCGGTTCTGGTCAACGCTGATGTCAATGCTGCCTGTTCCTGTGGTGTTCACATCATAGTTCACCTTGTAGCGGTATGCAGGCAGAGCGCTCTCTGTAATGGTCTGGTTGAACACCTTCTGTGCTACGGTCAGGTCAATGGTGAGCTTCTGTCCGGCCTTGAGGTATGCAGAGCGAGTTTCATCCTTTCCGAAAGAGAGGAAATAGCTCTCGCCGCCATACACCTTGGCGCTGTAGTCGGAGAAATGCTGCTTGAACTTGTCAGAGTAAGATACACTCACCATGCTCTGAGCCAGCTTGCAGGTCACATCCACCGTCTGGTTTACGCCAGCCTTGACCGTCAGCTCCTTCTCTCCACTATATACAGGTACTGCATCGAAGCCCTGTGATACGGTTTTGCCAAAAGAGTACGCTTTCACCGTATATTTGGTGCCAGCCTGCACCAGGAAGGTCTGACCCTGCAGGGTAGTCCAATCATCGGCATGCTTGAATGTAGAGCCATCCTCGTTGAGGATATCCACTGCTATCTGCTCACTGCCCTCTGCCCGTGTGGTCAGAGTCTTATCCACATTCACGGATGAAATCTGGATGTAGGCGTCGCCCGTTCCGCCAGCCAACTCATCTGACTGGCAGGAGAGCATGAGCCCCGCTGCGAGGCTTGCCCCTAATATATTATATATGTAGGATTTCATTTTGTGTCGATTATTATTTACCACTAATTGTTACCTTCAAGTCGCCTGACTTCTCGTTGCCGGCTGCATCCACCACGCGGATGGAGAATGTATTGACACTGTTGCCATACAGACCCAGCAGGCTCATGAAGTTAGTCACATCAAACTTGTAGCTGGTCTTGCCGGCCACTACTTCACCTGGCTTGAGCAGACCAATGCCGGTCTGGTCATCAAGGCTACCTGCAAGCACACCCTCCAAATCACCGGGATTTGCCATGTCGAACTCCTTGTTGAGGCCGAATCCTGCCAGTGTACCCATGAAGCCTCCGTTGTCACTTGCGATGTTCACGAAGAGGTTCTTGATGCCCTTAGGTACATCCATGTTGACCACAACCTCCTGATGCTTGTCGCTGGGGTTCTCATACTCGGCGGGCAGACCCACAAAGGTGATGGGATCAGCAGCAGGCGGGTTGGGAGTCACACCACTCTCATTGAAGACGATGTTCTCTGTGGGGATGGAGATAATCTCGTCCTGCTCTGCGAAAGTAAAGTCAACAGAGAGCTTGAAATCCACATAAGAGAGCATCGAACCGTCCTCCTTGAGGTTGATGATGAAGGCATCACCGGCTGCCAGAGTGGTATTGCCCTCTGCATCAGCGGGCTTAGTGACGGTGTAAGAGCGTACGATGTTCTGCTCCGTAGAAGATTCAGTGGCCTTGGTGGTAGCCTTTACAGATACCTTGATAGCGTTCTTGTTCTCGGGAACAGCATAGTAGTACTTGGTCTTGATATTGTCCTTGGTGAACACCTGGATGGCTCCAGCGCCGTTGTCAACGGTGATGCTGTAGTCGTCCTTGAAGCTGTCGATGAACGACTGGGCCAGTGAAATCATCACCTCGATGTTCTGCAACTTGCACACCACAGGTGCATTGGTCACCTTGCCAGGCAGAATCTGGAACTCCCGTGTGCCCATGAAATAGGGGCGGGTGCTCACTGTCACGTTCGAACCATCGTAGTTGTAAGCCTTGGCCACATAGGTTCCTTCCTCCAGGTTGAGCTGCACGTTGCCGTTGTTGATGCCCATATCGGCCACCTTGCCATGCTTGGTGAGCTGGCCCGAAGCCTGGTCAGAAATCTCCAGAGTATAGTTGTTGACATCCACCTCTGCCTTGTCGAACACGCCGGGCTTCAGTCCGTTGTCCGTTGACTCGGCGCGAGTCTGGTTCTTCACAGAGGCATTGTTGCTCAGGGCAATCTGCAGCTGGCCCGATGTGTTGCTTGTTTCCTTGCCCCACAACTCGTCCTTCAGCTCACAGGAAGTGAAGCCTGAGAGCATTACCAGAGAGCTCAGTATTATAAATGATATCTTTTTCATTTGTCCTAATATTGGATTACTCTTTAATATATAAGGGATTGAGCCAATCACCCAAACACTGTGTTGGGAAGCACGATGTTCACATCCTCGTCCTTCAGATTGGTATCCACGTTGATGGTCACGCCGAACTTGCCGCCCTCTATCTCTGTCACGTTGGGCTTGAAGGTGAGCTTCAGCAGAGTCTGCGGACGCACCTTCACGGTCTTCTGGTTCGTCATGCCCTCCACTGTGATGGGCTTGCCGCTCTTGTCCTTGATGGTGAACTCCAGAGCCACATCCTCTCCATCGGCATCAGCCTTGAGGTAGAGATCCTGTCCCACATTGGCTTTCGACATGGTCACAGCATCGGTCATGTGCTTGGTCTTGATGCTCACGGTGGCATCGGAATAGTACTTTTCGAATGTGGGATCGAACACCACATTAACCTTTGCAGCCTTGGGCTTGCACTGGAAGCTCACCACCTTGGTGGCACCAGCCTGCGGAACGAAGGTTTCACTGCCGCTCACCAGCAGCTTGTCATAGCTTGCGGGAGCATCCTCACCGTAGCTGGCCGAGAGGGTGTACTGCGTTCCAGGCTCCACCTGATAGGCCAGGTTCCACTCACTATATACAGCAGAATGGACAGTCTGGTTGCCCACGGTCTTGGTCAGAGTCACATTGTACTTGGTGATGTCCTTGTAAGCACTCTCGTTGATAGCCCTTGTGTCGGCCGAACGAGTGCCCGAGAACGACAGGTCGGTGCTCAAGTCAATCATCACCTTGGTGCCTTCAGCTTCTGCACCAGGCGAGTCGTTGCTGCAAGAGACAACGGCAAAAGCGCCAAGCAAAAGGCTTGCACAGATAAACGTTTTCTTCATCATACGATTATTACTTGTTTGATTCATTATATTATTCATATCTCATCGGCCCCCGCAAGCAGCTGTCCTTGCGCCAGAGCCATGCACCTGCCGGTACATTTTCACGTTGCAAAATTAAAGAGAAAACATTTCATGCCCTGACAAAAAAGGTAGAAATAAGACATTTATCGGTTAAATACCATAACTTTTATGGGCTTACCGATTATTCCAAACCGTTTTTCCGCACATTTCCAACCAGTTCGGCCATCTCTTCCAAATGGTTTCTCAACCATCCACATACACTCCAAATGACCCAGGAAACATCCCGAAAGTGCTTCAAAACCGCCCTCAAACGGCTTCGAGAAAAGACTTTCCCACTCCTTCCAAACCATATCAAAAAGGGAAACAAGCAACCCACAAGTTTCACCAACCTTCTTTCCCGAAACAACCCATTCGACATGCACCGCCATTGCAACTCACAGCCCAACAGACCGAAAAAGCCCGCTCAAACGGCCAAAAAGTACAAAAAGTGCGGTTTCATCGAAGAAACACAGAAGCAGGAGGCTCAAGAAAGGCCGATGAAAACCGTTTCCTGTCTGAAAAAGACATGTATGCGGAGAAACAGACAGGCAAATACACCATACGATTTACCCGACTCCCAACCGCCGTTCAGGCCAACAGGCATCATCTGACACGCCACCCTCGCGCCACACGGTACCTTTTCGGCCAAATGGTACACTGCGCTGCATCTGCCAGCGCAGTGCACTGCATAGGCCATTGCAGCGCGCTGCGATGAGCTTCGCAGCGCAGTGCGTGTGACAGAGAAGCCCCGTCGCCACACTGATGGAGTATGGCTGACGGGGCTTTATAAGTTACTTCCCCAAGGGGAATGATGCGCTTTAAGCGTCGATTTGAGCGAATGTTGCGTTCTGCTCGATGAATTCGCGACGTGGACCTACATCCTCGCCCATGAGCATGGAGAACACATAATCGGCACTGGCAGCATCATCGATGGTCACCTGCTTGAGCAAGCGGCGGTCGGGATCCATGGTTGTCTCCCACAGCTGCTCGGGCTTCATCTCACCCAGACCCTTGTAGCGCTGGGTGAACATGCCGTCCTCCTTGCCGCCGTTATACTTATCCATGAAGCGCAGACGGTCGGTGTCGGTGTAGCAGTACTCTTCCACATTGCCCACCTTGCAACGGTACAAGGGAGGAGTGGCTATATAGAGATGACCCTTCTGGATGAGTTCGGGCATATAGCGATAGAAGAGCGTCATGAGGAGCGTGTCGATGTGAGAACCATCGACATCGGCATCGGTCATGATGATAATCTTGTAGTAACGCAACTTCTCATAGTTGGCCTCCTTGCTGTCTTCGCCCAGACCGAAGCGCACACCCAGCGCCTGTATGATGTTGTTCACCTCTTCGTGCTCGAAGGCTTTGTGCCACATCACGCGCTCCACATTGAAGATCTTACCGCGGATAGGCAGTATAGCCTGGAACTGACGCTTACGACCCTGCTTGGCCGAACCGCCTGCAGAGTCACCCTCGACGATGAAGAGTTCGCAGTTGGCTGCATCGTGATCGGAGCAGTCAGCCAGTTTGCCGGGCAGACCACCACCGCTCATGGGGCTCTTGCGCTGTACACTCTCGCGAGCCTTGCGTGCTGCCACACGTGCTGTAGCCGCCAGTATCACCTTATCCACAATGAGCTTGGCCTCATGGGGATGCTCCTCCAGATAGGTTGAAAGCGCCTCACTCACAGCCTGCTGCACGGCACCAGCCACCTCGCTGTTGCCCAACTTAGTCTTGGTCTGACCCTCAAACTGCGGTTCTGCCACCTTGATGGAGATGACGGCAGTAAGTCCCTCGCGGAAGTCTTCGCCGCTGATTTCCACCTTGTTCTTGGCCAGCTTCTCCAATTCCTTGGCACACTCCTTCTCGGCATAAGCCTTCAGCGTGCGTGTGAGCGCTGTGCGGAAACCCTGCAGATGCGTACCACCCTCGATGGTGTTGATATTGTTGACGTATGAATGCAGGTTCTCGGTGTAAGCCGTATTGTACATGATGGCCACCTCAATGGGTACACCCTGCTTCTCAGTGCACAGGTAGATGACATCATTGAAGAGGTGTACGCGGCTGCTATCCACATAACGGACAAAGTCACGCAGTCCGCCCTCGCTGTAATACTTCTCGCTGCGGGTCTTGCCCTCCTCATTGGGACGCAGGTCAGTGAGTGTGATGGTGATTCCTGCGTTCAAGTAAGCAAGCTCGCGCATGCGATTGGCAAGCACCTCAAAGTCATAGGTGGTAACGGTGAAGATGCTGGCATCGGGCCAGAACTGCTGTCGTGTGCCGCGCAGAGTGGTCTCGCCCACTACCTTCACGGGATAGAGAGCCTTGCCCTTCTCGTATTCCTGCTGGTAGATCTTGCCGTCGCGGAACACCTGAGAGAGCATGTGGGTAGAGAGGGCATTCACACAACTCACACCCACACCGTGCAGACCGCCGCTCACCTTGTAGCTGCCCTTGTCAAACTTGCCGCCTGCGTGAAGCACGGTCATCACGACCTCAAGGGCGCTCACGCCCTCTTTCTCGTGGATATCCACGGGAATACCACGGCCGTTATCCTGCACCGTGATGCTGTTATCCTCATTGATAGTCACCTCGATGTGGGTGCAGTAGCCTGCCAGAGCCTCATCGATAGAGTTGTCAACCGTCTCGTAAACAAGATGATGAAGGCCCTTCTTGCTGATGTCACCAATGTACATAGCAGGACGCTTGCGCACGGCCTCCAGTCCCTCCAGCACTTGTATGTTGGAGGCACTGTATTCAGAATTACTCTTCTGTATCTCTTCCATTCCTGTATAGTGTGTTCTTATTTTCGTTTCAACATGCAAATATACAACTTTTTTTTGGTTCCACCTCGGCATTCACAGCACAATAAAATACAGTCAAAACGCTATCCGCCTGCCAGCCATCGGCATCCCCCAGGTACATGCACGATACCCACCGCAATCGAGCGCCATAATCGCACAGGAAGTGCAGCACGCTGCGTATGCCATCACAGCGCACTGCGATGCACGATGCAGCACGCTCCATTGACATCCGCACCGCGCTGCCAGCCACAAGACAAAAACCCAGGACAATCCAGAAAGGACGCCAAACGATATCAAGAAGGCCGACCCGCCTCTACACAGAACGACAGAACAAAGCAAGAGAAAGCCCACTGGACTCCAACAGAGAAACGGCCCATTCCAACGGGCAAAAGCGCAGAAGAATCTCTTTTGGCAAAAAGCGTCAACTGAAGCAGTGCAATTCCAAGGCAAGTGACAACAGATTCAGTATGACTTCTACAACACTGTCAACCGATTCAGTTTACGAAGAGAATAAGCGTCCAGCGAAATCGGGAAGAGACAGCACGGGAATGGTCCGAAAAAGTATCCAAGGTTACTTTGCAATGTATCCAAGGATAAACGGCCAAGTATCCAATATTACTTTGCAAAGTATCCTTGCTTCGTTTTTTCGCCCTGACCGCTACATCCGACAAGGAAAGCCCGATGAAACACTTGACCAAACGCAGCCCAAGCGCAAACGAGCGAAGTTTTACAGAACAGCAAAGGCCGCCACACCGCACTCTTCAAGCAAGTTCCTCTCGTCACCCAAACAGTCCTGTCACCCACATAACTTGCACGCACAGGACCAGACAGCAAAAAGAAAGGCAGCTTTCACGAATGAAAGCTGCCTCTATCATTATTCCCGCTATAGCAAATGGGGAAATTCGTTAGCAATATTAAGCCAACTTGTTGATGTGCTTAGCCAGACTTGACTTCAGGTTAGCGGCCTTGTTCTTGTGAATCACATTTGTCTTAGCCAACTTGTCCAGAGCCTTCTGAACACTGGGATAAAGAGCCACAGCGGCTGCCTTATCGGTTGTTGCACGAAGCTTACGCACAGCGTTACGCATTGTCTTAGCATAATACCTGTTGTGCAGTCTTCTCTTCTCAGTCTGACGAATCCTCTTGAGGGATGATTTGTGGTTTGCCATTTCTTTGATTTTGATTAAATGTTGAGCGGAGTCTGATGTGGTATGGCTTAGTGACCTCGCACCTGTCTCCAATAATAATGGTAGTCCCTAGGAGAGTCGAACTCCTCTTTAGAGAATGAAAATCTCTCGTCCTAACCGATAGACGAAGGGACCTTACCTTCGGCCTAAGCCAGTGCAAACGGGCATAATCCCCAATTGCGGTTGCAAAAGTAGGGGTTTTTCGCTATCCAGCAAAATAATTTGGAAGAAAAATGAATTCAATGCACAAATTATCGTCTGCAAGTGAGGGTTTTCCGTAACTTTGGTGCCGAAAAAGGAGTAAAGTGCAAGAATGGAAGAGAGAACCCAAGGCATAGTGCTAAGAAAAGTGAGGTACAACGACACGGGAGTAATAGTGGATATCTTCACAGCCTCACGTGGTACCGTGAGCTTCATGGCCAAGACGGGCAAGGGAGGCCGGCTGAAGGCTCCTCTGCTGGCACCGCTGGCCATGGTGGAGGTGGGTTTCAGATGGAGACAACAGCGTCCGCTGCAGCAACTGGACGAGGTGCAGACGGCCTTTCCATACTCCTCCCTGGGTACCGACCCTCTGAAGACCACACTGGCAATGTTCTTGCAGGAGTTTCTCTACCACGTATTGAAGAACGAGGTTGCCAACGAACCACTCTACCGCTTCGTGGAGCAGAGCATGAGGTGGCTGGACAGGGAGGATGACGGACTGGCCAACTTCCATCTGACCTTCATGATGCGGCTTACCCACTATCTGGGTCTGTGGCCTTGCACAGAGGACTGGCACGAGGGATGCTACTTCGACCTGAACGACGGGGTGATGACTGACACCATACCGCCACACCGCTTCTGGCTGTCGGCCAACGACACCGCACGCATCCCCCTCATCACCCGCATGAACTACCGCAGCATGAGGCTCTTCAGAATGAACCGCGCACAGCGGAACTTCATATTGGACTGCCTGCTGGCCTACTATCGCCTGCACGTGCCGGAGTTCCCCGAACTGAAATCAGTGGAGGTACTGCGCGAAATCTTCTGTCCTGCACCTCCGACATCAGGGAAATAAGCAATCGGACAGCATTTCCAAGGTTACAGGCTGGCACAAACCGCCCTGGAACCGAAACAGATCGCCCGTCCTCCTCTGCTACCACGCAGAAGAAGAAGGGCGACAATCATATTGCAGAAGCAGACTCCTACAGTCTGACGGCTGCATGAAATTCAGTTCACCAAGCTTCCCGCCCTCGCTCCTACCCGAAGAAAGACGGAGCGGAAGCTTTTCGTCTTAGGCCAGAAGCTCCTTGACCATCGCGCTGATGGCACGACCTTCGGCACGTCCGGAGAGCTTCTTGGTGGCTGCACCCATCACCTTGCCCATATCGCGGGCTGAAGTGGCACCCACCTCGGCGATAATCTGCTGCAGTTCAGCCTTCAGTTCATCAGCAGTCAACTGCTGGGGCAGATACTCCTCGATGACAGCCACCTGCGCCAACTCCTCATCAGCAAGGTCCTGACGTGACTGTCCTGCATAAATGGCAGCAGTATCCCTACCCTGCTTGGCCAACTTGGCCAGTATCTTGAGGGCAGCCTCATCGGTGAGTTCATCGTGTGCTCCAGGGGCTGTCTTGGCCTCCAGGAAATACTTCTTCACACTACGCAAAGCCATCAGGCGTACTTTGTCCTTTGCCTTCATAGCGGCAACGATGTCGCCGCTTATCTTCTCATATAACATATCTGTCTTGGTTTTATTTTCACACCCCACAATGGGGATGATATTCTCATTATATATAATACAGAGTTGCCGGCTTCTACTCTTGGGTATCTCTACAGCCAGCAATGCGCTTCAGATCCTCCTGAGTGCGGTTGTGGGTGGGCAAATCAGCTACCATATCGATGACGGCATCGTTGCACAAATCGCTGTCGGTGAAGATGTGGCAGTTGAAGCGATGGCGTCTCCTGGGACGTGAACCATTGCTGGGATAATACATATCACGGCGGCTCTTGCGCTGCTCATCGTACTCATCCTGGCTCTGTGCAGCGTCATCACGCGCATCCATACCTTCATCGGGAGACTTCAGTCTGAAGCCTGATGCGAGCAAGGTGATGCGTACCTTCTTGCCCAAATTGGGGTCGGTCTCGATACCGAACTTAGCCTCCACCTTCTTGCCAAAACGGCCCATGAAGTCGGTCACCTCATTCATCTCCTCCATCTTCAGGGGTACAACCGCCGAATCTTTCTGCTCACCTGTAGCGCCATCTGCCTCTCCAGCGTGCTCTCCCTCGGGGAAACAAATCTTGAGGAGCACCTTCTTGGAGTTGAAGATGTCGTTATTGTTGAGCAGCGGACTATTGAGAGCAGCCTCGATAGCATGTGTCACTCGACGCTCGCCATCAGCCTCGGCAGTACTCATCACTGCCACACCACCCTTGCAGAGCACCATCTTGACATCCTCGAAATCAAGGTTCATGACACCACGCATGGAGATGATGCCAGCGATACTGCGGGCAGCCACACACAGAGTATCATCTGCCTTGGCAAATCCACTGATGAAGGAAAGATCGGGATAAATCTCTCTCAGGCGCTCGTTATTGATGACCAGCAAGGCATCTACCTGCTTGGCTATCTCCTCCACGCCGTCGAGAGCCTGGTCTATCTTGGCTTCTCCCTCAAACACAAAGGGGATGGTGACGATACCCACCGTGAGGATACCGGCCTCCTTGGCGCATTTGGCTACCACCGGACCGGCTCCCGTGCCAGTTCCTCCGCCCATGCCGGCGGTGATGAACACCATCTTGGTGCCGTCGTTGAGCATAGAACGTATCTCGTCAATGGAGGCTTCTGCCTTCTCACGGCCTACTTTGGGATTGTTGCCAGCCCCAAGTCCGTCACCGAACTGCAGTTTGTTGGGCACTGGAGAGGCATTCAGCGACTTGGCATCAGTGTTGCACACCAGGTACGACACATCGTGAATGCCCTGGCGATACATATATCCCACAGCATTGCAACCGCCGCCGCCTACTCCCACCACCTTGATGATAGGGTTCTTGTTATCGCTCTTTTTGACCCCGGGGAAGTTAAAGTCAAGCCCAGCGTCCTTGGTTCCTGTCATATTGTCGTCGCCCATTATCTTGTCTGTTAATCGTTTCTAAATACATTCCTGACCTTTTTCGTGCAGAAGGGAACTGTCATCCGTTGTCATTGCCGCCTTCTTCCTCTTCCAACATTCCCTTGAAGACCCCGAAAGCACGGCGAAGCTTGCTGCCCAGGCTGGCACGTTTCTGCTTCTGCTTCTCTGGCTCTACCGGTTCAACAGGCTCGGCTGGCTTAGCCACAGGCTCGGCCTCATGAGGCTGTTCTGCCCCCTGCTGCAACGGTTCTTGTCCGTCCTCGTCATCGGGGAAAAGCACGTTCTCACCCGTATCCTTCGGCTTCTCGGACACGCAGACTTCCTTTCCGCTGAGCAACAGAGAGTAGAGGGTATCGAAACTATCCTTGTCGGATGCACCACAACCAGGGTCAAGCACGATGCCTGCAGGCAGACCGCGATGCACGCGCACCAGTTTGCTCGTCTTGGTATATTTGGTAAAGCCTTCGGCCAAATCGGCAATGCGGCTACCGGCTCCAGTGAAGACAATGCCGGCAAACTGGTTGTCGCAGTAGGGGTTTACATGCTCCCACACATTGGCGATTATCTCCTGATAGCGTGCTTCCACTATCTCCTTGAGCTGACGCTTGCTCACGCTACGGTCGTAGCTGAGGTTGAGCATCTCATCATCACCGCCCTCACCCTCGCGTGGCTCTTGGCAATAAGCCGTGCCGAACTTGAGTTTAAGCGACTCGGCATCTTCGCTCTGGGCGCCGAAGCGCACGATGTCGGCTGTAGCATTGTCGCTTCCCAAGGGGATGACAACAAGGTGGCGCAAGGTGTTGCGGCTATAGACAATGATGGTGGTGGTGGCTGCACCTATATCCACAAGAGCACAACCCGACTTACGCTCCTGCTCGGTGAGCAAATGCCGGCCCAGAGCGAGCGGCGAGATGAGGATATCATCCTCGGCCAGACGCAAGCCTGCATTCTCCACACTACTCTCTATATTGTTGCGCAAACGCACGTCGGCAAGCACATTGAGGAAAGTAGCCTTGATATTCTTAGCCTCCATACCCACGGGAGTAGTCACCCCTGCACGGCTATCGATATGATACTCCTGCGGCTCGGCCTGCAGGATGTCCATATTGGGATATTGTTGTGCGCGGTTCATATCATCTATCCGCTGGATGATTTCATCGGTGATGATGGTCTTGTGGTCCATAGGATATTCGATGGGGTTGAGCACGCTGTGGAGCGACTGACCTCCCAGTCCCACATACACCTTAGCTACCTGCATGCCCAAACGTTCGCCCAACTGGCGGACCACATCCTGCAGTGTCTGAGTGGTGCGATTGATATTGTCAACCACTCCACGGCGTATGGCATACTCGTCTGACTTCTGTGTGACAGCCATGACGTGCATGTTGCCGTCAAGCTGACGCCTACCAGCAATGGCACGTATGGCAGCCGAGCCGAGTTCCACAGCCACTATGATGTCCTTTTCTGTTCCCATACTTGTATCTTGTTTGTATTATTTTCTATCATTTGGAACACACCACCTGACCCTCATAGGCCAGGCTGATGGTCTTGTATTTGTTCCATCCCACCTTGGGCATTCCGTACCTGTAGAAGAACTGCAGGCGACGAAGTTTGTCCCTGTACTTGTCTGCACTGCCAAACTCCACTATATGCTTGCCCACACGAGGAACGAGTTCCACATAGCCGGAGGCATCTACATAGATCTGTTCAATCTGTGCGTTCCAGAACTTATCGTGGTAGATGTACCTGACCAAGGGCAGCAACTGGCTCTTGACATAAGCACGCTTCATGTTTCCGGTAGCCAGACAAAGCCCCTGCTCAGCCAGGTCGGCACGCATGAAATCGCCGTCGTCGGTCACATAGTACTCGTCACCATCGGCCTGGATAACGTGCAGGATGGGCTTGCGAGGCACCACATCGATGCAAAGGATGCCCGCAGAGGTGAAATGGCAGGAAGCCTTACTGATATAGGGGTCGGCAGCCACCAGACTGTCGAGACCGCGCAAACTGATATCGGAAAGGCACATCCCCTTGGGAGAGATATGTTTCCGTCCCAGCAAGGAATGCACATAGTCCTCGGTCACAACGCCTCGGCTTGAACTGTCCTTGACGCTCACTCTGACATCAGCACACACCTGCTTCTCTGTAGGCTGCGCGTATTGCACCACCGCCCACACCAGATAGGCGACAATGCCAACCAGCAATATGGCTTTCAGAACCGTTTTCATTTCTCCTGTGTCAGTATTTGAGTTATCTCATCTGCATAGTTTTCAATATCACCAGCACCGAGTGTCACCAGCACATCGAACCCGCCCTGACGCACGATGTCGCATATTTCGTCCTTGGTGCAGAGCTGCTTCTTGATGCCCGGACGCAGATTGTCGTAGATAAGACGACTGGTCACACCTGGGATGGGTTGCTCGCGTGCCGGGTAGATATCCACAATAGCCACATCATCGAGCAGCGACAGCGCATCGGCGAAATCGCGGTAGAAATCGCGGGTGCGGGTATAGAGATGGGGCTGGAAGATGGCCTTGATGCGTCGGCCCTCGTAAAGCTGCTTGATGCTCAATATGCTCTGCCTTATCTCTGCAGGATGATGAGCATAGTCGCTCAGATAGACCATAGAGGGTGTCTTGACACGGAAGTCAAACCGACGATCTACGCCACTGAATGTGGCCATCGCCTCTCGGATCTCCTCCGCAGTAGCACCACCAATCTGTGCCAGCGCCATGGCTGCTATACCATTATCTATATTGACCAACACAGGAACGCCCAGACGGATGCCGGCGATGTTGCCGAAGGGAGAGATGAAGTCGAATGTAATCTCTCCGTTGCCTATCTGCACGTTCTCGGCATGGAAGTCGCCCTGCTCACGGCTGTAGGTGAAGGTGGTGACTCCAGGCTGCACGTCGGGCTGCATCTTCAGTCCCGTATGTATAATAAGGTATCCTCCGGGGACTATCAGATGGCTATAGTGGCGGAAACTCTCCAGGTATGCCTCCTCGGTGCCATAGATGTCCAGATGGTCGGCATCCGTAGCGGTTATTACACTCGCATAGGGTCGCAACCAATGGAAAGAGCGGTCAAACTCGTCTGCTTCTATCACCACAAAGGGACTTTTCTTGCTTAGGATGTAATTGGTACCGTAGTTCTTGGTGATTCCACCCAGGAAAGCGTTGCAGTCCACATGACTCTGATGCAGGATATGGGCTGCCATACTGCTGGTCGTAGTCTTTCCATGTGTACCTGCCACACAGAGAGCCTTGAGCGACTGGCTCAGTGTACCCAACACCTGTGCACGCTTCTGCACATCAAACTTCTGGCCAAGGAAGTAGGTCAGTTCGCTATGAGTAGAGGGAATGGCAGGGGTAAAGACCACCAGCGTACTCTCTGGCGAGAGAAACGCATGAGGGATGAGTGCCACATTGTCCTCGTAGTGAATCTGTGCACCCTCCTCTTCCAACTTGCGCGTAAGAGGGCTCGGAGTCTTGTCATAACCACCTACCTGCACGCCGATGTGCAGGAAATAACGGGCGATAGCGCTCATGCCTATGCCACCAATGCCCACGAAATATACTGCTTTGATATCTTTGAGTTCCATTTCTATAATCCTCCTATTTCCTTATAAGTTTGATTGCTTGCTCGGCTATCACCCGTGCCGAGTCCTTGTATGCCATCTCATAGGCGTTCTTGCCCAAGGTGTCGAGCTTCTCCTTCTGCATCACGGTACTCAAGGCAAGCGGAATCAGTTCGTGCTCAGCTTCTATATCCTTCACAAAGAGAGCCGCTCCGCGATTGACCAAAGCCATAGCGTTGTGCGTCTGATGGTCTTCTGCCACATTGGGACTGGGCACCAGGATGCTGGCCTTACCCAACAGACAGAGCTCACTGATGCTGCTGGCTCCTGCACGACTGATGACAAGGTCGGCTGCCTTATAGGCCTGGTCCATACGACTGATGAAGTCGGTCACATAGAGATTGGCTGGTTGGCCCTTTGCCTCAAGCTCTTTCGCAATGTGTTCCTTATAGTAGCCACCTGTCTGCCAGATGAATTGCACGGGAGCTGCAGCGATTTGCTTCAGCGAACCCAGCACACTCTCGTTAAGCGTCCTTGCCCCCAGACTGCCGCCGATAAGCAATATGGTAGGCACCTTAGGATCTAAGCCAAAGGCTGCAGATGCCTCTTCACGGGTCAGAGAAGCATTGAGCAGGTTCTGACGCACGGGGTTTCCAGTAAGCAGGATACGCTCCTTGGGAAAGAATCGCTCCATGCCTTCGTAAGCCACACAGATGCAACTGGCCTTCCGTGCAAGCGTCCTGTTGGTCAGTCCTGCAAAGCTGTTCTGTTCCTGAATCAAGCATGGAACACCCAACTCATAGGCTGCGTTCAGTGTGGCCGAACTGGCATAACCGCCTACGCCTATAGCCACATCGGGGCGGAAATCTCGGAGTATCTTCTTCACCATGCGCTTGCTCTTGAGAAAGTCAAGAAGGATACGTATGTTTCCGAGCCGCCACAGAGGGCGAAGCAAACCGCGCACGGGAAGTCCAACAATGCGATAACCCGCTGCCGGCACACGCTGCATCTCCATTCTTCCCAAAGCTCCCACAAACAGGATATCTGCATCAGGATGCATTTCCTTCAGCGCATTGGCAATGCTCACAGCAGGAAAGATGTGGCCGCCAGTCCCGCCACCGCTTATCACGAATCTCAGTTTCTTTTCCTTCATATCATTCTCCTTTCTCTATATCGTTCCCGTCGGCTTGCGCCATGGGCATACTTCTTTATCTTACTCAAGCAGTCAAAGCACCCGCTGCAGCCTCCCCTTCACCACGGGTCGGAGCACTGCCCGCCGGCTCACCAGTCTTCTTTGCCGTACGGCTCACGCTCAATATCATGCCCACGCAAATGCAATTGATGAGGATGCTGGAGCCTCCGCGGCTGATGAGAGGCAGCGGCTGTCCTGTGACAGGCATCGCTCCCACAGCCACCGCCATATTGACCATAGCCTGCAGGACTATCATGAGTGACAGCCCCATCACCAGATAAGAGGGGAACAGAGACTTGCAGCGCTCGGCTATCGTCCTGCATCTCCACATGAACAAGAGGTACAGGAACATCACCACAAGGCCTCCCAATATGCCGGTCTCCTCAATGATGATGGCATAGATGAAGTCTGAATAGGCCTGCGGAAGATAGTCGCGCTGACGTGACTTGCCGGGACCTTTGCCGATGCCGTGCGATGTGGCAACCGCTATACGGGCATGAGTGACCTGTATATTGTCTGTAATGTCATAGTCCTTGGGGTTGTCCGGTATCTCGTGCTTGTCGGTGATACGGGCCACCCATGTGGGTACGCGATGGGTTATAGGGTTCTCCGATGCCCTCCACTCGCTGAGTGTTTCCTCGGGGATGCTGTGTACAAGAATCCAGCCACCTGCACCCACCGACACCATAATGACAAAGATAATAGCCAGCAACTTCGCTCGTACCTGCGCAAAGAAGGCCATGCCCAACACAATAAGGAAGATGAGACCCGCCGTAGATAGGTTCTCTGTGACAATCAAGGCCAATGAAGCAATCGCGCCAAAGGCCGCGAACTTATTGCCCGTTGACGACACTTCCTTGCCATTGCGCAATGACGAGAAGATGAAAGCGAGATAAGTGACCAAAGCCATCTTGGTGAGTTCACTGGGCTGGAACGTCAGTCCCCACAGGTGAATCCAGCGACCGGCACCATTGAGCTTGCCGGAGAACAATGCCGTAAGCTGCAGCATAAGGGCAAAAAACAGGCCGATGGTGCCTCCCAACTTGAAATAGTTGCACGGCACACGACTCACGAACCATGCGGTCACCAGGCCTATCAGCCAGAAGCTGCCGTGTTGCATGACCGGTTCCCAGTAGCTGCTCTTGCCTCCATAACTCATGGTGCTGGAGGCGCTATACACTTCCACCACCGATATCATAAGCAGGAGAATGAAGACCATCCAGATGACCAAGTCACCCTGCATCAGTCCCGACCAGTTTATTTTCTTCTTCACGTTCATCTCTTACCTTATATCCTTTGGGAAGGAGGATGCTCTCATGGGGCATTTCCGCGCCTTTCCCTTCTGTCTCTTAGTTCTGTTCCTTATGAATCAACGGGCTTCATCAGAGCGCCCTTACAAGTTCCTTGAACTGTTCGCCGCGGTCCTCCATATTCTTGAAGAGGTCGAAGCTGGCACAGCAAGGGCTCAAAAGCACCGTATCACCGGGCTTTGCCATAGCCACACATGCCGCCACGCAATCCTTCATACTGTGGGTATCAGCCACGGGAATGCCCATACCATCGAAGAAGGCATGCAGTTTGGCGTTGTCAGCACCCAGATACACGAGTCCCTTACACTTCTTCTTCACCAAATCCTTTATGGCATTGTAGTCGTTGCCTTTGTCCTTTCCACCCAGGATGAGAATGGTGGGAGTGGTCATGCTCTCCAGTGCATACCAGCAGGCATCCACGTTTGTGGCCTTCGAATCATTGATGTACTGCACACCGCCCACTCGTGCCACACGCTCCAGACGATGCTCCACACCTTCGAAATCGCTCAAGCTATGGCGCAGGGAGTCGTCCTTGATGCCACTCAGATGAGCTGCAATTCCTGCTGCCAGACTGTTGTACATGTTATGCTTCCCCGTCAGACTCAGTCCTTCCTGCTCCATGTTGAAGGGAGTGGGACGCTCTATGACGTACTGTCCATCGGATATATAACCTATCATTCCCTTCTTCTCCAGGATGCTGAAGGGGCACATCTTGGCCTTGATACCATAGCGCTTCAGTTCTTTCTTGATGACGGGATCGTCTGCCCAATAGACAAAGGCATCGTCCTCAGTCTGGTTCTGCACAATACGCATCTTGGCATCGGCATAGTTCTGCATGCTGTTGTCATAGCGGTCCAGATGGTCGGGAGTGATGTTGAGCAGTATTGCGATGTTGGCCCTGAACTTGTACATATTGTCGAGCTGGAAGCTGCTCAACTCAATGATGTAGTAATCGAAGTTCCTGCCTTCCGCTATCTGCAGGGCGAGGCTGCGCCCTATGTTGCCAGCCAGACCCACGTTGTACCCGGCCTCCTGGAATATATGATATATAAGGCTTGTGGTGGTGGTCTTGCCGTTTGAGCCCGTCACGCATATCATCCTTGCATGGGTATATCGTCCCGCGAACTCTATCTCGCTGATGATGGGAATGCCTGCCTGGCGCACCTTCTCCACCATAGGAGCATTCTCGGGGATGCCCGGACTCTTCACCACTTCGGTGGCATTCAGTATCTTCTCCTCGGTGTGATGGCCTTCTTCCCACTCCACGCCATACTGGCCAAGGATGTCCTTGTAGTGAGGCTTTATCATCCCCGAATCACTCACAAACACATCGTACCCCTTGACTTTGGCCAGCGCTGCAGCTCCTACTCCACTCTCGGCGGCACCCAATACTACTATTCTATTCATCTTATGTCTCCTCTCAGTCTGATTCATTATCTTATCTTCAACGTCACAATGGTCAGCGCTGCCGTGATAATCGTTATTATCCAGAAGCGCACCGTTATCTTGGACTCCAGCCAGCAGCCTTTGGGCCAATTGAGCAGAATCTTGAAATCTGCGGGCAACTGCCCTGGCTTGATTCTGAAAGCATCGTGTATGGGAGCACGCTTAAACACTCTCCATTTCTCTCCACGCTTGTTGCCCATCTTGGCATACTCTGTCTGCAGCAGCACGCTCACGCTCTCGATGAAGAACACGAAGCAGAGCAAGGGCAGGAGCAGCTCCTTGTGGATGATGATGGCCACCACTGCGATGATGCCGCCAATGGCCAGACTGCCCGTATCGCCCATGAATACCTGGGCAGGATAAGAGTTGTACCAAAGGAAGCCTGTCAGCGCGCCCACAAAGGCACAGAGGAATATCACGAGTTCTTCACTGCCCGGGATGAACATGATATTGAGGTAGCTGGCAAACTGGGCATGGCTGCTCACATACGCCAGAATGCCCAGCGCCAGACAGATGATGGCGGAGTTGCCCGCGCACATGCCGTCCATGCCGTCGTTCATATTGCTTCCGTTGCTCACCGCCATCACCACAAACACGGTCACGAGGACAAACAGAATCCATCCCGCAGCCGCCTTGTGCTGCCCCAGGAAACCCACCGCATCCGAATAGTCCAGATTATTGTCCTTGACAAAGGGAATGGTGGTGATGGTGCTCTTCACGGGCTTGTTCTTGTGCACGACCACGCTCTGCACACCCACCCTCTCGGTGCTGATGTTCTCACGGATGACTGCATCGGGGCTTGCCCAAAGCGTCAGTCCTACAGCCAGACCCAGGATAGCCTGTCCCATCAACTTATAGATAGGTCTCAGTCCGTCCTTTGTCACCTTCATCTTGATATAATCGTCAATGAAACCTATCAGGCCAAGCCACAGCGTGGTACCCATTATCAGCAACAGGTAGATATTGCGCAGTCGGCCGAACAGCAGACAGGGCACCAATGTGGCCACTATTATGATGACGCCTCCCATGGTGGGCACACCTTTCTTCTCCACGCCGTAAGGATCTACCTCGGCGTTTCTCTGGGCCTCGTTGCCACCGTGGTTGTGCATCCAACGTATGAAGTACTGGCCAAACCACATGGATATGAGCAGACTCAGAACCAGTGTAAGGAGTGAGCGGAATGAGATGTACTGCCACATGCCAGCACCCTTCATGCCAAACTGCTCCAAGTATCTAAAGAGATAATATAGCATCTTTCCTTATTTGCTGACTTATTACGTTACTTGTCCAAGAGCCCGAAAGCCTCACGGATGACCTCGTGGTCATCAAAGTGGTGCTTCACTCCCTGCACTATCTGATAGTCCTCGTGTCCCTTGCCGGCCACCAGTATCACATCGCCTGGTTTGGCAAGCATGCAGGCGGTGCGTATTGCTTCGCGCCTGTCCACGATGTTCAGCACACTCTGGCGCTGCTCTTCGCTGAGCCCAGCAAGCATATCGTCGATAATGGCCTGCGGGTCCTCGAAGCGCGGGTTGTCACTTGTGATTATCACCCGGTCGCTGTTCTCGACTGCCACTTTCGCCATGATGGGCCGCTTGCCGCGGTCACGGTTGCCGCCCGCACCGCACACTGTCCAGCACTCCCCGCGGTGCTGCAGCACATCGTTGATGGTCTGAAGCACATTGACAAGGGCATCCGGTGTATGGGCATAATCGACGATGGCAGTCACGCCCTTGGGTGAACGGATGCTCTCGAAGCGTCCATTGACCGGCTTCATGGCACTCAGCTGCACCAGAGCCTCGTCTGGCTCCACGCCCAGAAGCACAGCGGCAGCATATACAGCCAGCAGATTGCTCACATTGAAGCGTCCCACAAACTGCACGAACACCTCTCGTCCGTCCATTTCAAGGTTCATCCCCTCGAAGCTCTCTTCCAAGATACGGCCACGGAAGTCCGCTGCGCCACGTGCCGAATAGGTCTTCACCTGCGCCTGGGTGTTCTGCACCATGACCATGCCGTTCCTGTCATCGGCATTGGTAACGGCGAAGGCCTCACGTGGGAGAGCATCGAAGAATGCCTTCTTGGCATCTCTGTAGTTCTCAAATGTCTTATGATAGTCCAGATGGTCGCGTGTGAGGTTGGTGAAGATACCTCCTGCAAAGGTCAGTCCGCCTATCCTGTGCTGCGCCACGCTGTGGCTGCTCACCTCCATGAATGCATATTCGCACCCCTCGTCGGCCATCTGTCCCAGCAGGTTGTTGAGCGTCACGGCATCGGGTGTGGTGCACTCCGTGGGGATGGGACGGCCATCAATGTAGTTGCACACCGTACTGCACAGGCCGCACTTGTAGCCCATGCGACGGAACATGTTGTAGAGCACAGTGGCTATGGTAGTCTTTCCGTTGGTGCCTGTCACACCCACCAGTTTCATCCTCTGCGAGGGATTGCCGGCACAGGCAGTGGCCAGCGGGCCCACGGCCAATTCGGTGTCGGGATACACCAGATAAGTCACGTCCTCGCTCACATGCTGCGGCAACGACTCACAGGCAACGGCTGTGGCGCCCTGCCCAATGGCTTTCTCGATATATTCATGTCCATCCACCTGGGTTCCTCTCAGTGCCACAAACAGGTCACCGGGCTGCACCCTTCTGGAATCTATCTGTACGCTCTTCACCTCTCTGCCTTCCTCGCCCACTATCTGTGCGGGCTGGCAGTCCTTTATCAGCTGGTTCAGTTTCATATCGTGCCTATATATTATATATAATGTATAACGACTTCATCACTCAAGTGTCAGCATCACGGTGTGCCCCTTGTCGGCCTTGACTCCCGGAGCCACGCTCTGCTTCACCACACGTCCCTTGCCATTGACGCGTGCCCTCAGCCCCAGGTCCTGCAATGCCTGCACAGCGTCACGCGCCCCCATGCCTGTCAGATTGGGCACAGCACCGGGCTTGGCCTCCACAGAGTCAACGTCGGCAGGCACCTGCTCATCGCTGTCGAGCAGGTCCAATACCTGCTGTGCCTTGTCCCGATGCCCGTGGGCCACACTGGGACTGTTGGACTCATTGTCCTTGCCTATGCTTCGCGCGTCATAGTATTTGTCCTTGGTCATCAGGTACTGCGATATCTCGCGGAAGACCGGTCCGCACTGGCCTCCGCCCGATGCAGGTGTCCCCTTCTTGACGATGCACACCAGACAACTGTACTTGGGCTTCTCTGAGGGGAAATATCCGCAGAAGCTCACCATGTACTTGACAGGTCCGTTGTGATAGCCTCCTGCCTCTGCCACTTGCGCCGTGCCGGTCTTGCCGCTCGTGCGGAAGGACCTTTTGGGGTCACCGGCAGGCTTGCCCAGTCCTCCGTCACCCATCACCACAGAGTCCAATATCTCATGTATGGCATCCAAAGTCTTCTGGCTGCACATTTTCTCCTTGAAAACCACGGGCGGGAACTCGCGCACCACCTGTCCGTCAGACAGTTCGCGTGTCACAAACCGCGGCTTCATCATGCGGCCGTTGTTGGCAATACCGTTATAGAAAGCCAGCGTATAGATGGGCGGCAACTGCAGGGCATAGCCGATACTCATCCATGCGAGGTCGGGCTTGCCCAGCTCCATGGGCACTCCATTTCGGGTGATGGGCAGAATCCAATGGCCGTTCTTGGCCTTCTTGGGCATATACACCCTGGGCCTACCGCTGCCGGGGATGTCAAGATCCATGGGCAGACCCACGCCCAGATTGTTGAGCCCGCGCACGAACTTATCGGGACAATCGTGATAGGCACCGTCTATGAGACGGCTCACACCTATGTTGGAGCTCTTCATCAGCACCCTGGTGACATTGAGCATGCCGTAACCACCCTTATTCCAGTTGTGGTCCTTCATGATGCGCCCATACATTGGCCATTTGCCGTCACCTGTATCCACGCGCGTGTTCTTATTTATATGGCCGTCCTCCATAGCCACCATGATGCTGGCCGTCTTGAAGGTCGAACCTGGTTCCATCAGCTTGCCCACTACGCTGTTCATGGTCTCGTAGTATTCGCCATCGGCACCCCTCTGCAGGTTGACAATGGCCTTCACGTCACCTGTGGCCACTTCCATGACCACAGCCATGCCCTCTTCGCCGTTGACGAGCGGTTCCTTGAGCTTGTTGCGCAGGGCTCGGTCGGCCACATCCTGCACGTCGATGTCGATGGTGGTCATCAGGTCGTGACCGTCCTCAGGCTCCACATCCACCAGACTCACCCGGCGGTCACGCACCTTGGTGCGATGCTTGATGCCCGGTGTTCCGCGCAGGATGCTGTCAAACTGCAGTTCGAGTCCGTTCTTGGCCTTGCCTGAGTCGGGATAGAGGTCGCCCAGCGTGCGGGCTGCCAGCGCTCCATAGGGACGCTTGCGCTTTTCTACCACCTCTCCGTAAAAGCCACCCTTGAAGCGGCCCTCGCGCAGGAGTGGCAGTTTCTTGCACTCTGTGTATTGCACATAAGTGGCCATATTGCTATAGAGGCGCACGGGTCGGGGGTAACGTCCATTCACCTTGCGCAGGCAGTTCTTCTTGGCTTCCACCAGCTTGGTGCGGAATGACGCAGCCGAGCAATCGGGGAAGATGCGGTGCAGTCCCTGTGCTATCTCATCCACATGATAGTCTATGAGCGAGTCGCGGAAGTGCTGTGTCTTGACACGCGATGCGCTGTCCTTGTCCTGCACGCGCAGGTCGATATACAGACGGTAGTCGGGCAGGGACGTAGAGAGCACCCTGCCGTCATCCGAGAGCAGGTCACCGCGCTTGGCGGGAATGGGTATGTTCTCGCTCACGAAGCGCTGATCTACTGCCTCCCAATAGTCTCTCATCGGGGGGAGCATGGTGCGCACAGCTGTACTCATGATGCAGATGGCAACAAGCAACACCACAACAAAAAGTATGCCGAAGCGCTTGATAGAATTCTTCTTTCTGTCGTTCATCTCTATTCGTCCTTATTCGTCCATCAACAAAAACGGAGGTTCCTTGCTGGGGAGCAGGGTGCTGTCGCCCCTATCCCTCAGTTGTTTCTCCAGCTGGCTCTGCCTGGTACGGCGTGTGAGTTCGCCCTCACGTGTCAAGCATCGGTACTTGCAGTCCTTGACCGAGTCGTTGAGTTCCTCCTCTTTCAGTATCTCCTGCTGCGCCTGGTAGCTGTTGGTCACATACAGCACCAGCATGCCGAACACAAGCAGAAATACTGGTATGTGCTTCTTGAACCACGTGCCATCCACCTTGAGGGCCGCCAGCAGTTCGCGCAGGTGCTGCGCGTCAATGTTGTCACCGTCCTCATCGTGCGGCATCGAACGCGTGGGCTGTTCCTGGCCCGAGGGCTGCTCCTGAGGCCGGGACTCCTGTGATGGGGAGTCCTGGGTCTGTATGTCCTGATGTTCTATGTCTTCTGCCATTATTGTATATCTTGTCGTTGTCTCTCTTGATTGTGCCTCGCGCCTCTGCCATGGATGCCGTGACTCACTCGTCACCGCCGGCGGCCAACTTCACAGCCACCCTCAACTTGGCCGAGCGGCTGCGCGGGTTCTCGGCCTGTTCCTGCTCGGAGGGAATCTGCGGCTTGTTGCTCAGCGGCTTCATGGGCGCATGGCTTCGGCCAAACACGTCGGTCTCCAGCTTGCCCTCCTCGTTTCCGCTCTTCATCACATTCTTGACCATGCGGTCCTCCAGCGAGTGATAGGTGAGCACCGAGAGCCTGCCACCCTCGCCCAACACGTCCACCGCTGCATGGAGCATCTGCCTGAGCGCGTCCATCTCGCCGTTCACCTCGATGCGCAGAGCCTGGAACACACGAGCCAGATCCTTCTTCTCCCTGTCCCTGGGCAGTAACGGCTGCAGCAGGGCAGCCAGCTGTCCCGTGGTCATTATCTCGCCTTGCGCCCGTGCTTTGACGATGGCCGAGGCCAACCGACGGCTGTTCTTCAGCTCGCCATAGAGGTAAAGCACCGAAGCCAGTTGCTCCTCGGTGTAGTCGCGCAGCACAGTCCGTGCCGAGCACTTGGCCTTCTGGTTCATACGCATATCGAGCGGCGCATCCTGCCGGAAGCTGAATCCCCGCGCCGCGTCATCGAGATGATGGCTGCTCACACCCAGGTCGGCCAGTATGCCATCCACCCTCTCCACCTCATAGTAGCGCATCCAGTTTTTCAGGAAACGGAAGTTGCTGCGCACAAAAATGAAGCGCGGGTCCTGAAGCGCGCCCTTCATGGCGTCCAGGTCCTGGTCAAAACCAAACAGGCGACCGTCGTTGCCCAGGCGTCGCAGAATCTCTCGGCTATGCCCGCCACCGCCAAAGGTGAGATCTACATACGTGCCGCCGGGGCGGATGTCGAGGCCATCCACCGTCTGCTGCAGCATCACGGGAATATGATATGTTTCACAGTTCATGTCTCAGTCTTTCATTTTCAGTCGGGCACAATGGCGCGCAGCGGCCTGTCAGCCCAGCGGTCTCATCATCTGCTCCAGACTGTCGGCCAGCGACTCCGGTTCGGCCGAAAGGGCCTCGGCAGCCTGGCGGTTCCAGATTTCAATGGTATCGTCCACACCGATGAAGCGCACCTCGGCCTGTATGCCAGCCTCGTCGAGGTACCTGCGGGGAATGAGCAGACGGCCATTGCCATCAAGCGTCATATCCTCGGCTCCTGCCACAAAGCGGCGCAGGGCATCGCGGCCCTGACGGTCGAACATACTGGTGCGGGCAGCCAGGGCATCCACCTGACGGTTCCACACCTCGGCAGGATAGAGCACCAGACAGCGCTGGAAGACGTCACGGCGCAGCACAAGCCCCGCTGCGTCCTCACGCTGCAGAATCTTGCGGAATGAGCTGGGAACGAACACGCGTCCCTTCTCATCCACCTTGGCGTCTATGCTGCCTGTAAACCTCATCTCGTGTACTTCTTATTAGCTAAAGCGTAATTTTTGGCAAAGGTATGTAATTCCCCACAATTCCCCACACCTTTTCCGAATTATTTTTTCACATTCTTTTAACCCGCTTTTCAGGGTGGGAAAATCAGAGGACCGCACTTGCTCCATTTCTTCGATGAAATGGGGGAAATTATCTATTTCCCACGATTTTATCAAGAAGCGGAGCGTGTTTCCCACCGATTTATTCTTGTGGTGGGGAGAAAAACCTTAATTTTGCAGCGAGAAGCAAGATTTGAACTATGAGACAACATGCCAACCACCCCCGCACCACAGCACGCCAGACACGTCCGGACGCCCCTGCCTGCGCTCCGCAGAAAGTCCTGGGCAGACTGCTTGTACTCCTCACACTCCTGCTGATATGCGCAGCAGGGACCACCCTGCAGGGCAAGCGCAAGGAGAAGCGCTCCATCGTGCTCATCGAGACCACGGCGGGCAACATCAGAGTGGCGCTTTCGGACGACACCCCGCTACACCGCGACAACTTTCTCATGCTGGTGAAGGAGAAATACTATGACGGCACGCTGTTTCACCGCGTGATAGAGAACTTCATGATCCAGGGCGGCGACCCCGACTCGCGCGGCGCGGCTCCCGGCAAGGTACTGGGCAATGGCGGACCAGGCTACACCATCCCCGCCGAGTTTGACCTGCCCTTCCTCTACCACTGGCGGGGCGCCCTGGCTGCTGCACGAGACGGCGACGAGGTGAACCCCGAACAGGAGAGCAGCGGAAGCCAGTTCTATATCGTGTGGGGCAAAAGGCAGAATGCAGCCGACATCCGCCGCGTGCGTGGAACACTGGAGGAGAAAGGCATCACGCTCACACCCATCATGGTAGATGACTACGAGATGCGGGGCGGCACACCGCACCTGGATGGACAATACACCGTATTCGGCGAAGTCATCGAGGGACTCGAGGTCGTGGGGGCCATACAGGGCGTGAAGACGGACAAGAACGACCGCCCGCTGGAGGACGTAAAAGTACTGCGCATGACCATCGAGCAGTTCAGTCCGAAAGCCAGAAGACCATAGGCAGACCATCCCAAGGGGAAAAGCACAAGCACACCCACGCCTTGCATACTGCACGACTGCACGTCTTCACAGCCCGACAAACGCCCGACTGCAAGCCTGCCCACATACCCTTGTGAAGCCCGGTTGCACGTTCCACACATCCGCAGAAGCCGCCCTGCCATCCCTCCAAGCCGAGTGCCAGGAACCAACCTCCCCACCGGCCCGGAAAACGGAGCATGCTGCACCGGCCAACGCAACACGCTGCACTGGCCATCGCAACGCGCTGCATCGGCCATCGCAGCGTACTGCGTGCCTATGAGCGAAACCGCACAGAAAACGGAGGAAAGAGAGGCACACATCCAAAGAGCGCAATACAGCATCCACGACCCACCCCTTGGGAGGGCAGAAAGGAGCATTCTGCCTATCCGGCACAGCCCCTTGCACAAAACGACAAACCGCAGTCCCACAGGTTCATCTCCCCCAAAGGGGAGGCTCACAAGAGGCTTTTCCCTGCCATTTTCCTCTTTTATCCACAGAAACGCACCATTCCGCTTTCCCATTCGGAGGAAAATGTGTAATTTTGCGCACTCGTTAAGCAATTGAAAGTTAAAAGAATCAGAAAAGCAACACAATATGGCCGAAACAAGAAAAATCCAGCGTGCGCTGGTGTCCGTATTCCATAAGGACGGACTGGAGGAGATACTGCGTACACTGCATGCGCAGGGTGTGGAACTGCTCAGTACAGGCGGCACACAGCAATTCATCGAGCAACTGGGAATTCCCTGCGCCCGTGTAGAGGACGTGACCACCTACCCCAGCATCCTGGGAGGCAGAGTGAAGACACTCCACCCCAAGATTTTCGGAGGCATCCTGGGGCGCCGCTCACTGGAGAGCGACCAGCAGCAGATGGCACAGTATGAGATTCCTGCCATCGACCTGGTGATTGTAGATCTCTATCCCTTCGAGGATACCGTGAAGAGCGGAGCCTCTGACGCCGACATCATAGAGAAGATAGACATAGGCGGCATCAGCCTCATACGCGCCGCCGCAAAGAACTTCAACGACGTGATCATCGTGCCCTCGAAGGCCGAATACAAGCCTCTGCTCGACCTGCTGCAGAAGAGCGGCGCACAGAGCGAAGTGGAGGACCGCCGCTGGTTTGCCACCCGGGCATTCGGCGTAAGCAGCCACTACGACACAGCCATCCACGAGTGGTTTGAAAGCAAGTAAGGTACACAGCCTCAGGCAACACGCAACAGACAGATTTCAAACAAAGTAAGAACAGACAAGATATGAGTTGGTTTTCATTCAGCAAAGAAATGGCCATGGACCTGGGCACCGCCAACACCATCATCATAAGCAATGGCAAGATAGTGGTAGATGAGCCCAGCGTGGTGGCACTGAACCGTAGGACCGAGCGCATGATAGCCGTTGGCGAGAAGGCCAAGATGATGTACGAGAAGACAAACCCCGACATCGAGGCCATCAGACCACTGGGCGACGGCGTGATAGCCAATATGAGTGCCTGTGAGCAGATGATGAGAGGACTCATCAAAATGGTGCACACAGGCGGTTATCTCTTCTCGCCCAGCCTGAAGATGGTGATTGGAGTGCCCAGCGGAAGCACGCAGGTGGAACTGCACGCCGTGCGCGACTGTGCCGAGCATGCAGGTGCACGTGAGGTGTATCTGATATATGAGCCCATGGCATCGGCAATTGGCATAGGACTCGACGTGCTTGCACCCGAGGGCAACATGATAGTAGATATAGGCGGCGGAAGCACCGAGATAGCCGTCATAAGCCTGGGCGGACTGGTGGTCAACAAGAGTCTGCGCATCGCGGGCGACGAACTGACAGCCGACATACAGGAGTACATGAGCCGACAGCACAACGTGAAGGTGAGCGAGCGCATGGCTGAGAGAATCAAGATACACGTGGGCGCAGCACAGACCGACCTGGGTGACGAGGCTCCCGAGGACTATGTGGTGTATGGCCCGAACAAGATCACCGGACTGCCCATGGAGGTGCCCGTGTGCTACCAGGAGATTGCACATTGTCTGGAAAAGACCCTCGCCAAGATTGAGGCTGCCGTGCTGGCTGCCCTCGAGGAGACTCCGCCAGAGCTCTATGCCGACATCGTGAAGAACGGCATCTGGCTGAGCGGTGGCGGTGCACTGCTTCGCGGACTGGGCAAGAGGCTGAGCGACAAGATAAACATCGAGTTCCACGTGGCCGAGGACCCCTTACACAGCGTAGCCAAAGGCACAGGCATCGCACTGAAGAACATACAGAACTTCTCCTTCTTGATGTAATCCGAAGACATTGGGAGAACTGACGAACAGGATACTCAGACACATCCACTGGGGAGTCTTCCTTATTCTGGAAGCCCTCAGTGGATGGCTGCTTTTCCGTTTCAACACTTACCAGGGGAGCGTGTGGTTCACTCAAGCCAACTCCGCTGCGGCTCTGGTGATGGAACGCGAAGAGCAGATACTGTCGTACATACACCTTGCCAAGCAGAACGAATACCTCACCAGGCAGAACGCCGTGCTGCAGTACAACATGAGCATCATGCGTGCCGAGCTGGACAGCCTGCGCCACGTGCCGTCGTTCACCGAAACAGAAGAGGCCAAGGTGACCGGTGACCTGCAGCTGATACCGGCCAAGGTGGTGGCCAACAGCATCAACCGCAAGGACAACTACCTCACCATCAACGTGGGAGCCAAGGACGGAGTGAAGCCCGAGATGGGCGTTGTGAGCGGCACCGGAGTGGTAGGCATCGTGAGCCGCGTGACGGACCATTACGCCTTGGTAATGTCTGTGCTCAACAGTCAATCGAGCATCAGCTGCCGACTGAGAAGCACAGGCTACTTCGGCTACCTCAGATGGAGCGGAGGCAATCCGCTGCAGGCCAGCATGGACGACGTGCCGCGACACGCACAGGTACGCGAAGGAGACATAGTGGAAACCAGCGGCTTCAGCAATGTGTTCCCGCCTGGACTCTTCCTGGGACGGGTAGCCAGGATAAACGACAGCCCCGACGGTATGGCCTACAGGCTGGATGTGCAGATGAGCACAGACCTGTCCTGCATCAGGGACGTGTGCGTGGTCGCCTACGAGAGCCACGCCGAACTAGACTCGCTGGAGGCTCATTGAACAAGCAACATCGCACTGAAGATGATACTGACAATACTAAAACGGCTCGTACAGATGCTGCTGCTCCTGGCCCTGCAGGTGCTCGTGCTCAACCACATGAGCTTCTGGGGGATGGGCACACCCATGATAGGTGTGCTACTGCTGGCGTATATGCCCATGAACACATCGCGCTCGGCCGCCATGCTGTGGGCGTTCGCCATGGGCCTGGCCACCGATGTATTCTCCAACACACCGGGCATGGGAAGTGCCACCATGACACTCACTGCCATGCTCCGCCCCACTCTGCTGAACATGCAGGCGCCCAAGGATGCCCCCGAGGACCTGCTTCCCACCTACCGCACAATGGGTGTGTGGAACCACGTGAGATACGTGCTCACGCTCTTTCTGGTGCACCACACCACCTATTTCATGCTGGAGACTTTCTCCGTCACACACATTGCACTGGCAGGTCTGCACCTGCTGGCAAGCCTGGCCACCTCGCTCCTGCTGGCCTTCACGCTTGAGGCCATCAGGAACTCAAGCAAATAACCCCCACGACGCATCCTTATGAAGGCCAATTACGAACTGGGAAAACGCAAGTATGTGCTCGGCTGCATCGCAGTGGGCATCGTGGTGGTGTATCTCATCAGACTCTTCACACTGCAGATGCTAAGCGATGACTTCAAGCGCAACGCCGACTCCAATGCCTTCCTGCGACGCATCCAGTACCCTGCACGAGGGGTCATCACCGACCGCAACGGCAAACTGCTGGTGTACAACCAGCCCGCCTATGACCTTATGGTAGTGATGAACGAGCAGCTGGGCGTCGATACGCTCGACCTCTGCCAGAGCCTTGGCATCACCCGCGACTGGTACGAGCGTCGCATGGTGGAAATCAAAGACCGGCGCCGCAATCCGGGCTACAGCCGCTACACCCAGCAGCTCTTCATGAGCCAGCTGTCCGCTGAGGAGTGCAGCAGATTCCAGGAAAAGATATTCCGCTTCCCAGGATTTTACATCCAGAAGCGCAGCATACGGCAATACAGATACCCCTATGCCGCCCAGGTCTTGGGAGATGTGGGTGAGGTGAGCCCCGCTGAACTGGAGGCCGACGACTACTACCGCCGGGGGGACTACTCGGGCAAGCAGGGCGTGGAACGCTCCTACGAGAAACAACTCAGAGGCGAGAAAGGTACCGAGATACTGCTTCGCGATGCCCGCGGACGCATCAAGGGACATTACATGAACGGGGAGTTTGACAATGCTCCAGTGCCTGGCAAGAACCTGACATTGAGCATGGACATCGATCTGCAAGCCCTTGGCGAGCGTCTGATGACGGGCAAGAAGGGAAGCATCGTGGCCATTGACCCTGCCACCGGCGGCGTGCTCTGTATGGTGTCGAGCCCCACTTACGACCCACGCATACTGGTAGGCCGGCAGCGAGGAAGAAGCCATGCCATGCTGAGCCAGGACACCAGACACCCCCTGCTCAACCGCTCCATCATGGGACAATATCCGCCCGGCTCGACCTTCAAGACGAGCCAGGCGCTCACATTCTTGCAGGAGGGAGTCATCACGCCATCCACTTCCTTCTCCTGCAATCACGGCTTCCACTTCGGCCACCTCAAGGTGGGATGCCACGGGCACCCCTCTCCACTGTCGCTCGTGCCGGCCATCGCCACCTCGTGCAACGGCTATTTCTGCTGGGGACTCTATTATATGTTCGGCAACAAGAAAAAGTATGGGAGCGTGCAGAATGCCATGACCCGCTGGAAGGACTATATGGTATCCATGGGGTTCGGCTATAAGCTGGGCATCGACCTGCCCGGTGAAAAGCGCGGCATGATACCCAACGCGCAGTTCTACGACAAGGCGTACAGGGGGAGTTGGAACGGTCTGACCATCATCAGTATATCCATCGGACAGGGAGAAGTCAACCTGACTCCGCTCCAGATAGCCAATCTGGGAGCCACCATAGCCAATCGCGGCTACTACTATGTGCCGCATGTGGTGCAGGAGATAGAGGATGAGAAGCTGGACACACTCTACACGCGACGCCATTACACCATGGTCAGCCGCGAGCATTACGAGACTGTGGTCGAAGGCATGAGGCGCTCCGTGCTGGGAGGTACATGCCGGACAGCCAACAACCCATGGTTTGAGACCTGCGGCAAGACAGGCACAGCACAGAACCCGCACGGCCAGGACCACAGCGTGTTTATGGGCTTCGCACCGCGAGAGAACCCCAAGATAGCCATCTGTGTGTACGTCGAGAACGGCACCTGGGGCGCCACCTACGGCGTACCCATCGGCGCGCTCATGATGGAGCAGTACATCAACGGACATCTGTCGCCCGAGAGCGAACGCAAGGCCGAGATATTCCAGAACAGACACCTATACAATCCCACCGACTATGCCACTGACATCAATTGACAGCAGCACGCGCTCGCCGCGGATCATCAAGTCCATCGACTGGATTACGATATGCCTCTACCTGGCGCTGCTCGCGCTGGGATGGATGAGCGTGTGCGGCGCCAGCTACGACTTCGAACAGGGCTACAACTTCCTCGACTTCTCCACACGAAGCGGCATGCAGATAGTGTGGATGGGCACCTCGCTGCTGTTGGGATGCATCATACTGATGACCGACGACCGCCTGATAGAGTCGTGCTCCTATTTCCTATACCTGTTCATGCTGGTGCTGCTGTTCATCACACCATTCGTAGCACGCGACATCAAAGGTTCGCTCTCATGGATAAAGATAGGCTCGTTTAGCATTCAGCCGGCCGAGTTTGCCAAGTTCACCACCGCACTCTGCGTGGCCAAGGTGATGAACTCATACGGCTTCAGCATGTCACGCTGGCGCGACTTCCTGCTCTGCCTGGCCATTATCCTCACGCCTATGATACTGATAGTGATACAGAAGGAGACCGGCAGCGCACTGGTCTATGCCAGCTTCTTCCTGATGCTCTACCGCGAGGGTATGCCCGGTGGAATACTCTTTGCCGCTGTATCTGCCGTAGTCTATTTCGTGGTGGGAGTACGCTTCTCCGAGGATGTCATCTGGGATGGGGCACCTGCCTCGCTGGGTACTTCCCTGGTGCTCGGTCTGGTACACCTGTTCACGGTAATGCTTGTAAGGGCCTACACACCCGACCGCAAGGCGGCCAGGAATATCCTGTGGTATGGCCTGCTGGCCGAAGCACTGGCCCTGCTGTTCTGCCGCTACGTCATACCCTTCGATGTCACCTGGGTCCTGCTGGGCGTCTGCGGTGCGATGATAGTGTATCTCATCTGGCTTGCCATGCGCGACCAGCTGATGCGCTATCTCTATATCGCACTCTTCGCAATAGGCAGCCTGGGCTTCTTCTACTCGGCCAATTACGTTCTCGAAGACGTGATGCAGCCCCACCAGCAGACTCGTATCCGCGTGCTGCTGGGCCTGGAGGACGACCCCAGGGGAGCGGGCTACAATGTGATACAGGCCAAGATAGCCATCGGATCGGGCGGACTGCGCGGCAAGGGCTTCCTCAACGGCACCCAGACCAAGCTCAAGTATGTGCCCGAACAGGACACCGACTTCATCTTCTGCACGGTGGGCGAGGAGGAGGGCTTCCTTGGCTGTGCCACCGTACTGTGCCTCTTCCTGGCTCTCATACTGCGTCTCATCCATCTGGCAGAGCGCCAGCCCTACACCTTCGGGCGCGTCTATGGCTATTGCGTAATGAGCATATTCCTGTTCCACGTCTTTATCAACGTGGGCATGGTGCTGGGACTCACGCCTGTCATAGGCATTCCCCTGCCATTCTTCAGTTATGGCGGCTCTTCGCTGTGGGGCTTCACCATCCTGCTCTTCATCATGCTCCGCATCGACGCAGGGCGTGAGCGCATGGCCCGACGCTGACAGGTTGAGCCACGGGGCGGTTCAACTGACATCCTGAAGTGCAAATGCAGAGCCTCCAGGCAGCGTTGGACCTGCAAGTGGGATGCACTCATCGCAGACCGGGAAGCAGCTGTGTAGCCCGGCTCCTGGCATTGCCTTACACACAGGTATGTTCCAGGCAAGATATCGCAGCGCGGTGCATCAGCCATCGCAGGGCGCTGCATCGGCCTACGCAGTGCACTGCATATGTCATCGCAGCGCCCTGCCCTGAATGGGGCACCTTTCTGCTCTGCCCACTGCATCCACATCCATGAGGGTATCACCCCCGCCCGCTTCTACCTATCAGAATGCTACAAGGCCTTTTGGAGGCAAATGTATTCCGTCCAAAACGCCAATGAGACATGCTTTAGAAGCAAGTGCCTTTTATCCAGAACAATAATGAAATATGCTTTGGACGACAATACTATCTGTCCAAAACGCTAATGAAGGATGCTTTGGGCGACAATGCCGTCTGTCCAAAACGCTAATGAATTCAGAGCCCGACGCTGGTCACCTTGACCCCCACATCGGCCAGCCCTGTCACGGTCTCACTGCTCATCAGGTGGCGGATGCGCACTGCGGTGCATCGGGAAACCGAGTCGGAGGCCAATGCGAGAGCATTGGAAGCGTATTCGATGAAGTCTTGCCCGCGTCCCGAGAGCGCCCCCTCGCTGTCAGTCATCAGGAAGTGTATCGTGTCGGTGTGCAGCAGGCGGTGTGTGGAATCGCACTGTTCGAGAGCGAGCCACAGGTCGGTATAGGGGAAGGAACGCATGGCGCGCAATTCCACATGCATCTGCAGACCATCACCCGCCATGCTGTCGGGCAGTTGAAAGAGCAAGGTGTCCTGCCTTCCCCACCCCTGAGCGGGGAGAGGAAGGAAGCGGTGATAGCGTGTCTGGCCCGTACAGGCAGCCAGCACAAGCGCCACCACAGAACAGAGAAGAGCGCCGTGCCTGCTCATGCCTCGCTATTGGGCTTCGGCTCCTTGGGAGCGTTGCTGCCATTGGGGCGCTGACCATGCGGACGGTTGGGACGGTTAGGGCGGCGGCGGTTCTGCTCTCCCCCGTCCTTTCCCTCCTGCTTCTGTTTGTCGGCAGGTGCATTTCCTCCTTGCTGGCGACGCGGTTCGCGGGTTCTGTCGGGCTGCTGTCTCTTTTCACCATCTGCATTGGCAGATGCCTCAGACGCCTCCCGACGAGGTTTGCCATTGCCGTTGGCCGGAGCCTCGGATGCCTCCCGACGGGGCTTGCCATTGCCGTTGGCCGGGACCTCGGATGCCTCCCGGCGGGGTTTGCCATTGCCGTTGCCGTTGCTTTTCTTCTTCTTCTTTTTCTTCTTGTCAAAGCGATTGAGGTCCTCCTGAGTGGCGAGGTCCACAGCTCGCTCGGGCTTCTGACGGCCACCCTCCTCCAGTGTGTCGGGCTTCTCGCCGCGCTTGTTCATCTCGATGATGTCGGTGGCACGCTGTGCACTGATGGTCACCAGATTGGCAGCCATGCGCTTGTCAGTGGAGTAGGTAATCATTCCCGAGAGGATGTCACACTTGAAGAAGTAGTGGTCACCCTCCATGCTCTGCAGCTGCACATCGCGTGGGGGAAGCTTGCGATAGGCCTCCACATACTGGTCCACTTCGTAGTTCATGCAGCACTTCAGCTTTGCGCACTGCCCGGCAAGCTTCTGGGGGTTGCGGCTCAAGTCCTGAAAACGGGCGCTTCCAGTGCCTACACTCACGAAGTTCTTCATCCATGTAGCGCAGCAGAGCTCGCGTCCGCAGGGTCCGAAACCGCCTATGCGGCCTGCTTCCTGCCGCGCGCCTATCTGCTTCATCTCTATTCTTACGTGGAACGCATCGGCCAGCACCTTGATAAGCTGGCGGAAATCTACACGTCCGTCAGCGATGTAGTAGAAGATGGCCTTATTGCCGTCTCCCTGATACTCTACGTCTCCTATCTTCATCTCAAGCCCCAGCTCCTTGGCTATCTGTCGGCTGCGTATCATCGTGCCGTGCTCCAGCGCCTTCGATTCCTCGTACTTCTCGATGTCGGCCGGCCTGGCCTTGCGGTAGATGCGGCGTATCTCCTCGTTGCTCTTGAGGTTGGCCTTCTTCATCTGCAAGGGCACCAGCTTGCCAGTGAGCGTCACTGTGCCAATGTCATGACCGGGGTTCGACTCCACGGCCACCACATCACCTTTCTCCAGCGGCAGGTTGTTGATATTGTGGTAATACCCTTTCCGGGTATTCTTAAACTGCACCTCCACCAGGTCGGTGGTTTCGTTGTTGCCTGGGATATCGGCCAGATAGTCATACACATTGAGCTGTGCATAATGACCGATGTGGCATCCACGCTTGCAGAGGCCGTTTCCGGCACCCCCGCTCTTATATTTGCATTCCATATATATTATTGTCTGATAAGGATTATCATCTTGAGCGCGAAGTCGAAGAACACCATGCGGGGATTCACGTTTTGCGCTATGTCCCGCTGGGCTTGCGATATCTCGTCCATGATGCCTATTATGTTTCTCTCGTTGATAAAGGGTGCGAAGCGCTCGCTGAAGTCCTTCTCCTCCCGTGTCTCATAACTGAGTTCGGGCGTGCGGAAGTTATAGATGAAGTTCTCACGCAGCAGATGCTGGAAGTGCACCAGCATGCGCTTCTGCCGCTCGCGCCCCAGTTCGGCCACCGACTGCGCCCACAAGCGCAGTTCCTTGACCTTGCGTGCATAGCAGAGGCGCATCAGGTTGACAAAGAAAGTGTTGAACTCGCGGTTCTCTCCCTTGGCATGTACCTGCTTGAGGGCTTCTGTGTAGTTGCCCTGAGCCATGTGTGCCACCTCCTGTGCCAGCATGGGTGCCACTCGCTCACGCTGCATGAGCGCCTGGGCAATGTCCTGCTCGGCCAACGGCGGCAGCGAGATGCGCTGCACGCGGCTCTGTATGGTGCCCAGGACAAGCTCTGGCTGCAGGCTCACCAGTATGAAGTGGGTGTGTGCGGGAGGCTCCTCAATGAGCTTGAGCAGCTTATTGGCCGGGGCAGCGTCCATGCGCTCGGGCAGCCATTGCAGCACCACTCTGCGCCCGCCCTGACTGGGTTTGAGCGCGAGGCATTCCTGCAGGCGGTCGCTCTCCTGCACATAGTGTGTTATCTGCTGGTTCTCTGCCTTGATGTCCGAAAGCCACATCTCGGTGTCGAAATATATGCTTTCCTGCAGCTGTTCACGCCACTGGGGCAGATAATCGACCGATGTGGGTCTGTCGGTGCTCTTTGCTTTATATACAGGGAAAGAGAAGTGCAGGTCGGGGTGCGCCCAGCCTGCCGTCATGCGACAACCGGCACACGTCTGGCACGGCCCCTCGCTGGTGGGGTGCTCGCAGAGCAGATGCCGGGCCAGGGCAAGCGCCATGGGCATGGCTCCTGCGCCTTCGCAGCCGCTGAACATGAGCGCATGAGGCACACGTCCTTCGTGCACCATCCTCAGCACATGCTCCTTGACCTCGTGCTGTCCAATGACGTCTGTGTATGTTACTGCGCTCATCCTCCTTGGGTTCTACTGTGCCGTGCGGCCTTGTCCTAATATATCCGTTTGGCTATCTGCGCTATACTGTCCACCGCGCTAACGGTGTAGAAGTGCAGGCTCTTCACCCCGTGTTGCATGAGCTGGCGGCATTGCTCCACCCCCCACTCTATGCCTACTTGCTTCACCTCCTCGTCTGTGCGGCACTTGAGAGCCTCGTGGTAGAGGGCCTCGGGCAGGTCGCAGTGGAAGGTCTTGGGCACCATGGTGAGCTGGCTAAGCTTGGCCAGGGGCTTGATACCTGGTATGATGGGGATGTCGATACCCGCTGCACGTGCACGCTCCACGAAGTTGAAGTACTTCTCGTTGTCGTAGAAGAGCTGGGTCACAGCGTACTCCGCGCCGGCATCCGCCTTCATCTTCAGTGCAAAGAGGTCGGCTTCCATATTGGCCGCTTCCTCGTGCTTCTCGGGGTAGCATGCCACTCCGAAGCGGAAGGGCTCGCCCTGGCACTTCATCTGCGTGCCGTCCCAGAAGTAGCCGCTGTTGAACTTGTTGACCTGCTCAATGAGCTCGGTGGCATGGGCCGGCCCATCGCCGGTGGGCTTGAAGGTGCTTTCCTCGCGGGCCTTATCGCCGCGCAGCACCAGCAGGTCGCCTATTCCGAGGAACTGCAGATCGATGAGCATGTACTCCAGGTCCTCCCTGCAGTTGCCGCTGCACACCACATGGGGCACCACCGGCAGCCCGAAGCGCTGCTGTATGGCGGCCGCAATGGCGATGGTGCCGGGACGCCTGCGCACACGCTGGCGCTGCACCAGTCCACCCTCCAGATCGTGATAGACATACTCACTGCGGTGGCTTGTGATGTTGATATAGAGGGGGTCAAATTCCTTCAGCTTCTCGATGGTACGGAACAGATTGGCCGTACCCGTGCCCTTCAGAGGCGGCAGCACCTCGAAGGAGAATGCCGTGCCCTGATGGCTGTTTATCTTCTCTGTTATGCTCATTTGGCGGATAAATGTATGCGGGGAAAGGGCTTCCAAGGCCACCGCACCCCTAATTGGGTGTAAAATTACGCATATTCTTGCACTTCTGCAAGCATTAAATTCCGAAAAGCCCTAACTTTGCAACAGACGCGCCTGCGGGGAGGCCATCCCCAGGGAATGCATCGCACAAAAAACTACAATATGCACATGAAAGAATACAAGGAACTCAAGATAGCCGTGGCAGGCACGGGCTATGTGGGACTGTCCATAGCAACACTGCTCAGCCAGCACCATGAGGTGACCGCTGTAGATGTGGTGCCCGAGAAGGTAGAGCAGATCAACCATCGCGTGTCACCCATCAGGGACGAGTACATCGAGCGCTTCTTTGCCGGGAAGGAGCTGCATCTGACGGCCACCACCAACGGGCACGAGGCTTATGCCAATGCCGACATCATCGTCATAGCCGTGCCTACCAACTACGACTCAGAGCGCAACTTCTTTGACACACACCACATCGAGGACGTGATAAACCTCGTTCTGGAGGTCAACCCAGATGCCATCATGGTGGTCAAGAGCACCATCCCCGTGGGCTACTGCCGCAGTCTGTATGTGCGCTACGCAGCCCGCTTCGCCAGCGACAGCCGCCTGCGAGGCAAGCACTTCGGGCTGCTCTTCTCGCCGGAGTTCCTGCGCGAGAGCAAGGCACTCTATGACAACCTCTACCCCAGCCGCATCATCGTGGGATATCCCAAGCCCGCCACAGGCGGCACAGCGGCCGACCAGGAGGAGAACAAGGCCATCGGCGCCATCGCCCACCCCCATGCCGAGCAGTACGCACGCCTCTTTGCCAGCCTGCTGCAAGAGGGTGCCGAGAAAAAGGAAGTGGATACACTCTTCATGGGACTCAAGGAGGCCGAGGCCGTGAAACTCTTTGCCAACACTTACCTGGCCCTGCGCGTGAGCTACTTCAACGAGCTTGACACCTATGCCGAAATGAAGGGACTCGACTCGCAAGCCATCATCCGTGGCGTGGGGCTCGACCCTCGCATCGGCCTGCATTACAACAATCCCAGCTTTGGCTACGGCGGATACTGCCTGCCGAAGGACACCAAGCAGCTGCTGGCAAACTATGAGAACGTGCCGCAGAACATGATGACTGCCATAGTGGAAAGCAACCGCACACGCAAGGACTATATAGCCGATGCCGTGCTGAAGAAGGCCGGATGGTATGCCTACAGCCACCAGAACCAGTATGGCAGCGGGCAGGACGAGCAGAAGATGCCCACTATCGGGGTATATCGACTGACGATGAAGACGGGCAGCGACAACTTCCGCCAGTCGGCCATACAGGGCATCATGAAGCGTATCAAGGCAAAGGGTGCACAGGTCATCATCTATGAACCCACCCTGCAGGACGGCACCACATTCTTCGGCAGCCTGGTGGTCAATGACCTGAACCAGTTCAAGCAAAAGGCCGAAGCCATCATCGCCAACCGCTACGACACCGTCCTCGACGACGTGAAGGACAAGGTATATACGAGAGATATCTTCCAGAGGGACTGAAGGACGACCGTCATGGGAGCCTGGCGGCAGCCTGCCATTCCCCGAGAGGCACGCCCCTTGCCACACAACGCCCAATTGGGCCGGAAAACGCAGTGCGGTGCATTATATAAGTGAAAAGTGCAAAGTGAAAAGTGCAAAGTGGTCCCTGCGGGAAGTGAAGAGTGAAGAGTGCAAAGTGAAAAGTGCTGCGCGGGGACACAGACAACAATGGGGCTAAAAAACGCAGTGCAGTGCGATGGCTCACGCAGCGCGCTGCATTGGCCATCGCAGCGCGCTGCATCGGGCATCGCACCGCACTGCATTATATGAGTGAAAAGTGAAGAGTGCAAAGTGAAAAGTGCTGGCGCTGGGATGTATGGTGTATTGCCACCCCCGCGCCAGCACTTTTCTTAATTCAACATTCTTGATTCCTAATTACCTCGCAGCTCAATTCTTAATTCAAAATCCCACATTCTTAATTATCCCTCAGCTTGGTTCTTGACCGATAGCGTTGCGGCTGACAAAACAAAAGACTGCGGTGCCCGATATGAGACACCGCAGTCTTATTTTCCCAGAACTCAGCTCCGCACAACGCGCCAGCCTAATTCTTAATTCAAAATTCTCAATTCAAAATTACCCCGGAGAGGGCTACTTCCACTCAGGCACGCCCGAACCACTCTCATACACACCCATCAGATGGATGCGGAAGAGCAAGGTGCTGTAGGCAGGGATCGACGATGAGGACTCTGCGCCATAGGCCAGGTCGCTGGGGATGTACACCATCCAGTCGTCGTCCTTCACCATATACTGGAGCGCCGTACCGAAGCCCTCGGTGAAGGACTTCACGGCACCCACCTGCGGGGCGGCCGTTGCAGGGTTGTAGTCACCATAGTAAGTCTGGGTGAACACCTGCATGCGGGTCTCCAGTGTGCCGTCCTCCTTCTCGTACTCGGCGGGCATCAGCCAGCCACGGAAACTGAGACGTATGCTGTCGGTAAAGGCCGGAGCCGTCTGCCCGGTGCCGCGCTGCAGGATGCGGCAGCAGATACTGTCGGTGAGGGGACCGCGCGTGGATGCGCTGCGCTGCAGGGTCTTGTACATGCGCCACTCGCAATGCTTCTCCCACTCGTCGCCATACTGGGCCTTGGCCTGGCTGATGGCTGTGCGGGCCGAGTCGGCCACAGAGGCAAACCATGCGATATTGCGCACCTGCCAGTTCTCATATGGATTCCACTGCTCGGTGGTCTCCTCGCACGAGGTCAGCAGGCAGGTCGCTCCCAGCAGAGCGGTCATGCAGAGAGCCAAAGCCCTCAGACGGCTGAATGTATGTGCCATGCTCGGGGGTGTTTAGTCCAGTTTCTTGAGCAGAGATTCGATGCTCACCTTCTCCTCCACCAGTCTTCTCAGGTCCTGGATGTTCACTCGGGTCTGCTCCATAGTGTCGCGGTCACGCAGAGTCACGGTATTGTCCTCCAGTGTCTGCTGGTCTATGGTCACGCAGAACGGGCAGCCGATGGCATCCATGCGGCGGTATCTCTTGCCTATCTGATCCTTCTCCTCGTACTTGCAGTTGAAGTAGAAGCGCAGGTCGCGGAATATCTCCTGAGCCTTCTCAGGCAGTCCGTCCTTTTTGGTGAGCGGGAAGATGGCGAGCTTGATGGGCGCCAGGGCAGCCGGCAGATGCAGCACGGTACGGGTCTGGCCATCGGGCAGCTGCTCCTCCTCATAGGAGTGGCACATCACCGAGAGGAACATGCGATCCACACCGATTGAGGTTTCGATGACATAGGGAGTGTAGCTCTCGTTGGTCTCCGGGTCGAAGTACTCTATCTTCTTACCGCTGTACTTGGCATGGCTGCTCAGGTCGAAGTTGGTGCGCGAGTGCACTCCCTCCACCTCCTTGAAGCCGAAGGGCATGCGGAACTCGATATCGGTGGCTGCGTTGGCATAGTGTGCCAGCTTCTCATGATCGTGGTAGCGGTAGTTCTCCGCACCGAAGCCCAGAGCCTGGTGCCAGTTCATACGGATCTTCTTCCAGGCCTTGAACCAGTCGAGCTCCGTGCCGGGCTTCACGAAGAACTGCATCTCCATCTGTTCGAACTCCCTCATGCGGAAGATGAACTGGCGTGCTACTATCTCGTTGCGGAAAGCCTTGCCTATCTGCGCGATGCCGAAGGGGAGCTTCATGCGGCCCGTCTTCTGCACGTTCAGATAGTTGACAAAGATGCCCTGAGCGGTCTCGGGACGCAGGTATATCTTGCTTGCGCCATCGGCTGTAGAACCCACCTCGGTGCTGAACATCAGGTTGAACTGACGCACCTCAGTCCAGTTGCGGGTGCCGCTGATGGGGCAGGCTATCTCCTCGTCGAGTATTATCTGGCGAAGTTCAGCCAGGTCGTTGGCGTTCATGGCCTTGGAGTAACGCTCATGCAGGGCGTCACGCTTCTGCTGGTGCTCCAGCACGCGGGCATTGGTAGAGCGGAACTGGGCCTCATCGAATGCTTCGCCGAAGCGCTTGCGTGCCTTTTCCACCTCCTTTTCAATCTTCTCCTCGTACTTGGCTATCTGGTCCTCGATGAGCACGTCGGCGCGGTAACGCTTCTTGGAGTCGCGGTTGTCTATCAGGGGATCATTGAATGCATCCACGTGTCCACTGGCCTTCCAGGTGGTGGGGTGCATGAAGATGGCGGCATCCAGCCCCACGATATTGTCGTGCAACTGCACCATGCTCTTCCACCAATACTGCTTGATGTTGTTCTTCAACTCCACGCCGTTCTGTCCGTAGTCATATACGGCGCCCAGTCCATCGTAAATCTCGCTGCTGGGGAACACGAAACCATACTCCTTGCAGTGGGACACTATTTTCTTGAATACATCCTCTTGCTGTGCCATAAGTGTATCTATAATATTGAGTTTATATATCTTGGATGCAAAGATACGGCTTTTCTTGCAATAGGACAGCCCGTTGGCACGCCGAAAATAGTTACCTTTGCAGAGAAAAGAAGAGAAGTGTAACGATTAACGCAACTTTATTATGGTTAAACACATCATTCTATGGAAATTGCGCGAAGAGCTGAGCGCAGAGGAGAAAGAAACAGTGAAGGCCGGCATCAAGGCTGGTCTGGAGGGTCTGCAGGGCGTTGTGCCCGGTCTGCAGAGCGTGCATGTACAGATTGACGGCGTGCTTCCCTCATCCACAGCAGACGTGATGCTGGACTGCACCTTGGAGTCACCCGAGGCTCTGCAGGGCTATGCCAAGCATCCCGCACACCAGGAGGTGGCCAACACGAAGGTACGCCCCTACACCGCCGTGCGCACTTGCCTCGACTTCGAAATCTGAAGAAGAGGAACCGGCACCGGACTCTTCCGCCCCGTACAGGCAGGAGAAGCCTTCATCACAAAGCGTCCAGCCGCTTCGCCCAGCCAAAGGGACAGGTCATCAGACCTCTTTCCCCGGCACGAGCGAAGCGGCTGGACTCTTACTGTGAGACTATTGCCCTAAGGGGTCCAGGCTTACAGCCAGCCGTTCTCACGATACCACCTGACAGCGGCCTGTACGCCACGCTCCAGCGGCCACTGCGGCTCGTAGCCGAAATCGCGCTTTGCGGGCTCGATGTCACACTGCCAGTTGCGCTGGCTCAGGATATGATACTTGTCCATGTTGAGGGCATTCATGCGGCCTGTGACCTTGCTCAAAGTACCGCTCAGGGCACACACGATGCGCAGGAACCACAGTGGAGCCTTGATGTGCAGCACCCAGGGGTTGCCCATCGACTGCTGCAGGAGGTCGCTGAAGCGGCGGCTGTTATACACCTGACCGTCGCTCAGGAAGTAGGCACGGCCCACTGCCTGGGGCGAGTCGATGCACTTGAAGACTGCCTGCACCACATCCATCACATACACGAAGGTGATTTCCTGAGGCTTGAAACCCACCGAGAAGTCGGTGTGCTGCTTGATGCTCTGTGCCATGAGGAAGTAATCCTTCTCCCGCGGACCATACACGCCTGTGGGACGGAGTATGGTGTAGGGGACGTCCTTTTGCTCTGCCAGCCACTGTTCGGCCTTCCACTTGCTGCGCCCATACTCGGTGTTGGGCTCGGGGGAGTCGGTTCCCAGGATGGGAGCATACACCCAGGGGTTGTCCTGCGTGGGCTTTCTCACGGGCTGCTCACGTATGGCCCCGAACACACTCAGGCTGCTCAGATACACCAGCCGTGACGGCATCATGCCTGCCTCACGCAGCGCCTCCACCAGATGCACCGTACCATCATAGTTGGTGCGATAGAAATCCTGGGCATGCAGACACTTGGTGGCGCCTGCTGCGTGCACCACCACATCCCATCCGCAGCCGCCCATCTCAGCCTTCAGAGCGCACAGCTGTTCGGCCAGACGTGCCTTGCTGGAGAGGTCGAGGCAGGCAAAGCGGATGCGCTCATCCTGCAGATAAGCCTTGCTGCTGCTCTTTCTCACGCCTGCCCACACCTGATGACCCTGACGCAGACCTTCCTCCACTATATAACTCCCTATGAAGCCACTGGCTCCGGTTACCAATATGTTCATTCGCTTATCAGTTTTCTCTTTCGGGCATAAAGGTACAGTCTTTTCGCCACATAAGCGTAACAGAAATGGCCAATAACGCCACAAGTCTGTCCTTTATATACATTATTTAATATGGCATCTGGCTGCGGAGACGAAAAAAGCATTAACTTTGCTATGACGTTGCCTGTTGGCAGTCATGGTTGAACCTAACTTATACTACTATGGGAAAGGACAAGAAATCGGGCCAACGCCTGAAGAAGAAAGACCTGCAGGGCTTGCTCATGGACATGTTCCAGCAAGCGCCAGGCGAGACATTTGACTTGAAGACACTCTACCGCACGCTGAATCTGAAGACGCATCCCGCCAAGATGCTCATGATGGACGTGCTGGACGAGATGTTGATGGACGATTATATCAAGGAGCACCCACGCTACCATTTCAGTCTGAACACACCATCGCAGGTGATGGAGGGCACTTTCCGCCGCAAGGCAAACGGCAAGAACGTGTTCGAACCCGCCGACGGGGCAGAACCGATACTGGTTGCCGAGCGCAACAGTATGCATGCCATGGACGGCGACAAGGTGCAGGCCACCATGGTTGCGCGCCGTAGGAACCACGTGAGAGAGGCTGTCGTGACCGAAATAGTAGAGCGGGCCGACCACACCTTCGTGGGTACGCTGGAGGTGAAAAAGGACTTCGCCTACCTGCTCACCGAGGACCGCACGCTGGCCAACGATATCTTCATTCCCAAGTCAGCGCTCAAGAAGGGCAAGGACGGCGACAAGGCCGTGGTGAAGATAACCGAATGGCCCGAGAACGCAAAGAACCCCGTGGGCCATGTCATCGATATCCTGGGCAAGACGGGCGAGAACAATGCCGAGATGCACGCCATCCTGGCAGAGTACGGACTGCCCTACAAGTACCCCGCAGCCGTAGAGAAGGCTGCCGACAAGCTGCTTCCGGGCATCAGTGCAGAGGAGTTGGCCAAGCGTGAGGATATGCGTGAGGTGATGACCTTCACCATTGACCCGCGTGATGCCAAGGACTTCGACGATGCGCTGAGCATCCGTGCGCTCGATGGCGGACTGTGGGAGGTGGGCGTACACATCGCCGACGTGAGCCACTACGTGCCCGAAGGATCCATCATCGACCGCGAAGCACTCAAGCGTTCCACCAGCGTGTATCTGGTCGATCGCACCATTCCCATGCTGCCCGAGCGGCTCTGCAACTACATCTGCTCGCTGCGTCCCGACGAGGACAAGTTGGCCTACAGCGTCATCTTTACGCTCAACGAGAAGGCCGAGATACAGAACTGGCACCTGGCACACACCGTCATACGCAGCAACCGACGCTTCACCTACGAGGAGGTGCAGCAGGTACTGGAGGCACATCACGAGGCCAGCGAGGAGGACTACAACAGCCCCGGCGACCACTATGAGCCGCTCACGCCCGATGCAGAGCCTGCCGAGCACTTTGCCAAGGAGCTCATCATGCTCAACCGCATGGCCAAGGAACTACGGCGCAGACGCTTTGCCGGAGGCGCGATAGACTTTGACAGATGCGAGGTACGCTTCGAGATAGACGAGAAGGGCAAGCCTACGAGCGTCTTCTTCAAGGTGTCCAAGGATGCCAACAAGCTGATTGAGGAGTTCATGCTGCTGGCCAACCGAACCGTGGCAGAGAGCATAGGCAAGGTGGCCAAGGGGCAGAAGGCCAAGGTGTTTGTATATCGAATACACGACACACCCGACCCTCAGAAGCTGATGAACCTGGCCGACTTCGTGGGCAAGTTCGGTTATAAGTTGCGCACTACGGGCACCAAGGACGACGTGAGCCGCAACCTCAACAAGCTGCTGCGCGAAGTGAAGGGCCGCAAAGAGCAGAATGTGGTGGAGATGGTGAGCCTGAGGGCCATGATGAAAGCCAAGTACAGTGTGCAGAACGTAGGGCACTACGGACTGGCGTTCCGCTATTACACCCACTTCACAAGCCCCATCCGACGCTATCCCGACCTTATGGTGCACCGCCTGCTGACGCGCTATGCCGAGGGTGGGCGCAGCGTAGGACGTGACAAATATGAGGAGCTATGCGAGCACTGCAGCGAGATGGAGCAGACGGCAGCACAGGCTGAGCGCTCGAGCATAAAGTACAAGCAGGTGGAGTTCATGAAGGACCGCCTGGGCGAGGTGTTCGAAGGAACCATCAGCGGAGTGACGGAGTTTGGCCTCTACGTAGAGGTGAACGAGAACAAGTGCGAGGGTATGGTGCCTCTGAGAGACCTCAAGGATGACTACTACGAGTTCGATGAGAAGAACTTCTGCCTGCGTGGAAGAGCCACTCATCACTGCTACAACCTGGGCGACGCCGTCAAGATTCAGGTGGCACGCGCCGATCTCTTCCGCAAGCAACTGGACTACAAGCTTGTCAGGGAGTAGCTACGCCGCAATTAGGAATTGAGAATTTTGAATTAAGAATTGAGCTGGCGCGGGGATGGCAATACACCATATATCCCCGCGCCAGCACTTTTCACTTTACACTCTTCACTCTTCACTTCCACAATACAGTGCGGTGCGATGGCCGATGCACCGTGCTGCGATGGCCAATGCAGCGCGCTGCGTGAGCCATCGCACCGCACTCCGCCGTGGCAGTCACTTGCGTTTCTTGGTCTTCTTGGCGGCGGGCTGCTTGGCTGCCTGCTGCTCTGCCAGGATGCCCTTCAGTATTTCAGGGTCGTTGGTAGTGATGATGTCGATGCCATCCAGGTTGGCGTGATGGCGCAAGTTGTCCTCTCCATCCACTGTCCAAACGTTCACCTCTACACCCAGCTGCTTGGCTTCCTGCAGCCATTCAGGGTGCTTCTTGAACACGCCCTCGTTGTAGTCTATGCCCGAGAGGCCCATCTCCTTGACCTGTGCAGGGGTGAGGTCACCGCTCAGGTAGGCAATCTTCGACTCGGGGGTAATCTCGTGCAGGCGCTGGCACACCACCTTGCTGAAGGCGATATACTCGGTATGCTTCTCCAGTCCAAGCATGCGCACCATCTCCACTGCCATATCGGCAGCACGCTTGTTACGCACGTCGTTGCGGTGAGTCTTTATCTCGAAGATGATCTTGCAGTTCTCCCACTTGGCGGCCTCAGTGAGGTACTGCTGCAGGGTAGGTATGAACTCCCCGTTGGCCAAGCGGTGATTCATCAGGGTAGCATAGGTGGTGTCCTCAATGCGGATGCCATCTACTGTGGCATCGTGGAACACTACGGGCACTCCGTCAGCCGTCACCCACATGTCAAACTCTGAGCCATAGCAGCCGAGGGTAGCTGCCTTTTGGAGCGCTGTGATAGAGTTCTGCGCACTGCCGTCGGTGCGCCAGTAACCACGGTGAGCCACAATCTTGGGCTGGGCATAAACCACTGTGCCCAGCACAGCAGCCGCCATGAGAGTAAGAATCTTCTTCATATCTGTTTTGCTTTAATCAGTTGTCTTTTGATGCACAAACGGCAGCGAATTGTTACCCATCACCCCCGTTTGCCTTACAAAGTTAGGCAATTTTAAGCAAGGAACGTTTCTTTCCGGTCTAAGAATTACTATGAAAAAGGAGAAAACGCGTAATTTTGCAGAAAAGAAACCTAATTGACTACAGAATGAAAAGACTATCACTCACACTGCTCTGCGGACTGCTGTTCGTGGGACAGACAGCCTGGAGCCGGGTGACACTGCCCACCCACTTCACGAGCAACATGGTGCTCCAGCAGAAGAGCACCCTCACCATCCATGGCACAGCCAAACCCGGAAGCCAGGTGACACTGGTGACAGGATGGAACAAGAAAGGTGTCACGGCACAGGCATCTGCCACCGACGGACGCTTCACGCTCACCATCGAGACGCCCAAGGGCAGTCTGAAGCCCTATGACATGACCTTCTCCGACGGCGAGGAGACCACTCTGAGCAACGTGCTGATAGGCGAAGTGTGGCTGGGAAGCGGACAGAGCAACATGGAGATGCCCATCAAGGGATGGGGCAAAGTGCTCAACTACGAACAGGAGATAGCCAATGCCAACTATCCCAACATACGTCTCCTGCAGGTGGCCAAGCGCACAAGCCTGCGCCCGCTGGAGCAAGTGGAGGTCAACATGGACGGCTGGCAGGAGTGCAGTCCGCAGTCTGTGGAGAACTTCAGTGCCCTCTGCTACTTCTATGCCTTGCGCCTGTGGGAGGAGCTGAAGGTGCCTGTGGGCATCATCGATGACGACTGGGGCGGTACACCCGCCGAGGCTTGGACACGTGCCGAAGCGCTGCAGGAGGTGACAGGATTCGAGGAGCAGGCGAGCAAGATACTCGCTCTGCAGTACGACGAGACTGCCGTGAAGAACTACTATGAGAGTCTGCCTCAGGAGAAGCGACCCTATATCCAGGACTTCCATCACAGCAATCATGCTACGGTGCTCTTCAATGCGATGATACATCCACTCATTGAGTTCCCCATCCGAGGCGTCATCTGGTATCAGGGATGCAACAATGTGGGCCGAGCAGCACAGCATCAGGCACTCTTCCAGACACTCATCACCGACTGGCGCAAGTGCTGGAAGAACCCCGACATGCCCTTCTACTTCGTGCAACTGGCCAATTATCTGCAGCCCAGCGACCTGCAACCGGAATCCCAGTGGGCACTCCTGCGTGAGTCACAAGCCGATGCTCTGTGCCTGCCCCACACGGGTATGGTGAGCAACATAGACCTGGGCGATGCCAAGGATATCCACCCCAAGACGAAGCGCGAAGTGGGTCGTCGCATGGCTGCCATCGCACTGAACCAGACCTACGGCAAGCATAAGACTGCCTTCACAGCCCCCGTCTATGAGCGCTACACCGTGGAGGCCGACGGCATACACATACATTTCGCCACCCCGCAAGGCAGCGAGCCTCTGGTCATCGAGGACAATCTGCCGGGCTTCATACTGGCTGGCGCCAACCGCCAATGGCACGTGGCCAAAGCCAAGGTGCTGAGTGGAAACGAGGTGGTAGTGAGCTGCCAGGGCATAGACTTCCCCGTGGCAGTACGCTATGGATGGGCCGACAACCCCACTTGCACGCTGCGTACCCAGAGCGGGCTGCACGTTGCCCCCTTCCGCACAGACCGCTGGTAGCGTCAGCGCAAACAGCCTCGCCGCCTGCGTAGCACTCATCCCCCGACCGGGACATTATTATTCATTATTAAATATAACTTATGAGAACAAGAAAGTTATTTCTTTATGCAGCTATTGCCATGCTGCTGCCCTTTGTAGCTTCATGCGACAATGACAACGGAGGAAACGAGCCGGGCGGCTCCACAGAGGTGACTCTGCCCAGCATGGATTTCGGCCAGACCATGAGCCGGATTCAGGAGATAGAGGCCGACCGCGGCTTTACAGTGACCCAGACAGACGGCAAGCACCTCACAGCAGTCAAGAATGAAAACGGCAGCGAGGTGAAATACGTGTATGCTTTCGACCCTGTGACCGACGAGTATCGCTATGCCAAGGCTACTTACGCAGACGCCAAGGGATGGACTCTCGTCACCAAGTATCTCGAGGAGAGTGCCCAGATGGTGAAGCTGGGAGAGGCCAACGATGTGATTCTCTATGGTGTGGGACTGCCCTTCGTTGCCATCGACAAACAGAAGAACGAGCTTTTCGTCTTCAACAAATCGATGAAAGCAATGTCATGGGGACGCATGAACAACCTGGAGGACAGCAATGCTGCTGGTCTCATCGTACCCTACCTGGGCAAGTATGCTCCGCTGGAGTTGGTGCAGATATTCGAACAGTATTACGGCAATACGCTCAACGTCACCCAGTCGAAGCCGGACAACGGCGTATATGTGTATGATGTGGCTCCCAACACAAAGGGCTACACCAAGATCAAATACTGGTTCGACACCGCCACCAAGTCTATGCTGGAGGAGGCTGCAGTGTTCTTCGATCCCGAGAAGCGCCCGACAACAGCCGAGGTGGAGAAGTATATGACATATCTGGGAATGACCTACACCTCACAGAACGACCCCAGTGACGGCTCAAACATATACTTCAACTACGAGGAGAAATACGTGGCTTATCTGCTCATGAACAAGCCCGAGGGCAACACCCAGAACTTCCAGCCCATGATTCAGTTCACCTTCGATGACCTCACCAGCCAGCTTCCTCCCCTGTCGGTAGATATTCCCGAGCCCATCACAGAGTTCGGCACCATGACTCTCGACGAGGCTGTGGAGCAGTACAGAAGCAAGGACTACTTCCTGAATACCGCCGACGATGGCTTCGATGGTGCACTTGGCATCAAGGTGGTGACCAATTCTCCCGACTTCCCGGAGATTCTCCTGATGGAAGACGGTGGCAAGTACATAGCAGCAGTCCTCATTCCTAATAACGTCAAAGCATTGCGCTCACCCGGTGTGCAGAGCTGGCTCACAGCACATGAATACACCTATGACGAGAATAGCATACTGCCGACCTACAGAAGAAGCGACGGTAAGATCATGGCACAGTTTGACCTCAATGGCAATTTCACTGGTGGTGTGCCTGCTCTGGCATTCCAGCCCAACGAGTAACTACAGGCTGATAGCCAGACCCACACAACACGGCTGGGCTCCTGATGCAGGAGCCCGGCTTTTTTGTGCAAAACAGGGGCATAAGACAAGGGACAGCAGTGCTCCTTTCGAAGCACCACGGTCCCTTATCCCAGAAAAGCATCTCTGGGCTTTGTGCCAGCCCGATGCTCGGTTCGGAAGTTCTTGTTCTTGGCAAAGACGGAGCCTGGTTCCAGACTTACGGGTCTGCTATCCCGGTTGGCCCGGACTAAAATCTGTGAGAGCGCGAGACGTTATCCAGGTCATCCCAGAACTCGTCTTCCCACAGATGCTCCTTCTTTATATCGCCCCTGTCACCACGAGTACCTATGCCACCATTGCCTAAGCTGTCGGCCAGCACATAGCACGCCTCCACCTCCTGTACATTCATCTCGGGTCTTTTATACTGCTTTCTCATTACTTTATATATTTCTTTCCGTTAATAATCAAGATACCTCTCTGCTGTTGTCCGCTGGGACGCATGATGCCGTCAATACCATACACACGTGTGGGAATATTGCCTTCGGTGAGCACCGATTCCACTCCGCTGGGCATATCGTCGCTAATGCCCAGGCGCAGATACTTGACCTGGCCGGGGGCAGGAGTAAACTCAAAGTAGGCACGGAAGGGGTCGAGAACGAAGTAGTCGTTCACATGATAGAACTTGCCAGCCTTGATATAGTAGTAGTCCGGAGTGGCAGCCTCACGAACGCGCGTTTCCTCATACACTCCCTTCAGGCACCAGGTGCCATCAGCCATCTGCTTGTGCATACCGCCGCTCACGACTGGCACACTGGCATCAGTGGACTTCGCCTGCAAGTTCTCGCCCTCAGCAAGGAGGCGATAGACAGCCGGTGTGTTGGGCTCAAGGCTCTCCACGGGTGAGAAGACCATCATACCCTCGGTGTCGCTCAAGCCTTTCACCTCGGCCAGAGTGTAATACTGCACCTGGTCATTGCTGCTCACAGCAAAAGGCAGGCACACTGTACCCCACTCGGGAGCATCAGTGCGCATATACGATGCCTGCCTGGCCACGAAGGCAGAAGGAGCCACAAAGGGCATCTTGTCGGTAAGCACCAGATTGTCACACACACCATCGACCACCACATTATGGTCATTGGTCACCTGTCCGGCACGTGCCAGGATGATGACATTGGGGTTGGCAGAGACATCGACAGTGACTCCCTGCACTCCCTTGGCTTCGCGCAAGTCAAGCTGACGTGTGTCAGCTCTGTTGACCACGAGCGATGCCGTGAAGGGACGGGCACGATATACGTGGCCCTTATCCACCTCGGGAGCCGTCTGCATAGTCACCTCGCTGAGCGTCACATCATGGCAACCATCGGCCACAATGTCGGTGGTCACCAGAGGGATGCGTACCAGAGCTGTGTTGCCGGCATCTACATGGGTCTGGGCCACTACACTATAGGTGCCGTCGCTGTTGAGCGTACACTCGGGCAAATCTTCGCCCTCAAAGGCCTCATCCCAAGCATAGTAGGGGTCGGGATACTCTTTCTTCTTCGAGCTATACGTGCCCATTGTCATCCCCTGGGGCAGTGTCATGCGGAAGGAAATCTTTTCCAAGTTCTTGGCATTGGCAATGCTCAGGGTGAGCCAGGTGGACTGCTGGGGATTTTCAGCATCGTGGGTAAGCCCCTCCTTTACTGCCATTGGCGTGAAGGTGGCGCTGAAACCGGGATCATATACAGGCTCCTGCTGCACCGTCAGCTGGCAGTAGATTTCGCCAGGGCGCTTTGCGGTGCCTGCCGCACCGTTGTGCGAGGCAATCTCCACATTGTGGAAGCGCAACAGATAATCGCCTGTGGGCACACTGGCATCCACGCTCAGAGTGAGTTTCACCAGTTCCTGGTCGGTGTTGGCAGGCACCAGATTGCCCTTTACCAGCATGTCGGCAAAGAGTTGTCGCCAGGCTGAACCCACATAGCGTGCCACTGGCACCATGTCGGAATAGCTGCAACTGCTGTAACCCGTCACCTTCACTCCCTCGGGGAAGTCGATATCTGTGCCAAAGGCACCACACACCATGCCCGTCTTGAGCTTGATGTAGAGTTCGGCGGTGCTTCCTGCTTGAGCATAGGTATGCTCGCAATACACGGCGTAATCCATCTTGCTCACGTCCGTGGGCTCCTGAGCCACTGTCCTGGCAGAAGCCAGGAACAGGGCGAGGGCTATGATCAGATAGGTTCTCATCTGTATATGTATTTCTTGCTGTTCATAATATAGACACCCTTGTTGATGTCTGTGGTGGAATTCACTTTACGTCCCTGCAGGTCGTAAATGCCGCTGTGGCGTGCAGCACCGTCGGTTCCATTGATGCCGGTGGCACCATTGCCCACGGTAATCTTCACCATGCGGTTGGGCAGATGGGCCGATGAAGCATCGCTGCGTCCCATGACAATGTTGCACATGAGCACATCATAGATTCCGTCGGTCACACCTGGCTGGGCACTGATTGTCACGTTGGCCAGAGGTCCGCAAGGCAGTTGTGCGTTATCCGCAGCATATCCGATGACACGCACCAGTCCGTTGTCCATGCGGTTCCAGCCGAACACATGCGTCTGCGATGCGCCATTGCCGGCCACTTCCTCCACGGTGATGCCCTCGGGCAACAGCAGGTCAAACTGGAAGCAGGTAGCCTGGAACACCCCTTCGAAGGAGAGTGCAGCATCGGCCTCAGACTCCAGCGGCAACTGGGTATCGGCCAAAACCATGCCACCACACTCGGCTGTGGGGAACATTCTGGAAGTGCGCTTCATAGCACGCGCTTCACTGCCACCCACAAAGAGCATATTAGAGAGAGCCGGCATATCGCTGATGTCGATGGTTCGGTCGAGATTGACATCGGAATAGACATAGGATACATGCTCGAGTTCTTCCTTGAGCACTACGCTACCCAGAGCCGACATATCACTCACGGTGATGAATCCGTCGAGGTTCACATCGCCTACCTTGCTGCCCAGCATCACAAACTCAGCCTGCACATCCTGTGCCTCCTCAAGGGTGAGATGCAGGTACTCATCGTTGGTCACGATGGTGTTGTCCTTGAGCCAGCCTGTGAACACATAGCCGTCAGTGGCCAGAGCGCGCAGGCTCAGCTTGGTTCCATAGGCATAGAGTCCGCTTCCGCCACCCGTGACGGTACCTCCCAAATCATTATAGGAAAGGGTGAGACGGATGTTGTTCTCGTAGAAGCGGGCCTGCACAGAGGTATGGCCCAGATAAGCAGTGGTGTAACTCAGGTCGGTGCTCACGCATTCGTCATCCACATACCAGCCCTTGAAGGCATAACCCTCCTTGGGTTCGGCGGTGAGTGTGACGTTCTGGTTGTAAGGCACACGGGCAACCTCTTCGCCCTCAGCCTGCGTGCGTACCTGTCGGCGCTCACTCTTCACACCGCTTTCCTGTCCGCTGTTGTCCTCATAGGTAATCCACAACTTGCCGGCGTTGGCAGGATAAGCCTTGGCAGCCAGATTCACCAGTCCGCCATCATACTGTATCCAGTCGGCCTTCTTGCCGTTCTTACCGGCGAAGTTCTCATTGTCGAGAATACCGTTGGTATGCACATCGAGCACATAGTAACCATCCTCCTGGGTGGTGGTTCCCATGTCGAGGATGAAATTGGTATTGTCATCGCTGGTGATGCTCACGGTGCTCATATCCACATTCTTGCCCTGACAGCGCATGAAGAGATCCTCATGGGTGAAGGTTTCAGGCTGGATGGGCTTGTTGAACTGCACGCTCACCTTGGCCAGCGGCTTGTCTTCGATGACCTTCGTATGGTCGGGACCAGTGATGCTCACCACCTCGAGAGTCTTCTCGGGAACAGGCACATACTCCAGCACATACTCCTCGCTGCCGTGCTCAATGTTGTCGGCAAAGTGGAGGCGGTACTCCTGCAGAGGCTCGTCACCATCACGCAGTGTCCACTCCGACTGCCAGAAGTTGCGTGTGGATATCTTCTGATTGTCGCTTCTGCGGGTGATGGAGACGAGAGCCGAACGGCCGCCTATGGGATCCTGAATGTTTCCATAGGTCCATCCATTCTTCTCGGGAGTCACCTTCAGCACGTAGTGATAGGCATCCACACTGGTTACCTGACACAGGTCGGCATCCACAGTATTGACTTCTGCCATTGTAGCATCGCTGAAGTAGAGCGCGTCAGGCAAGTCATAAGCATCGTCAATGTCATTCACGAGCCAAGCTACGAGCGAATCCTTGCCAGCCTCGGCATGCGGAACATGCAGCGAGTGTATCAACTCGTGGATAGTCACCTGGTCGAGCAGACTGAGGTCGGGGTTGTCATAACTGGTCACATGAGTGGCACTCACATTATAGTCGGTGAAGTGTCCGAGCAAGTCGCATTTCAGTTCCCACTGGGCAAACGCCTGCGACTTGGCAGGTATGGTGCCGAAGCTGGATGCTACACTTCCGCCCAGAGCAAGAGTCTTGTCGCGACCGTTGACCATGCTGGAGAGTATCTCGAAGTCGATGAGCAAGCCCTTTTCATTCTCGATGATCTCAGGCTGGTTGGTGGTGATGTTCACCTTAGTGGCATCTCCTGCGCCCTTGTTATTGATAAGCAGAGCAAACTCTGCAGGCACACTGGGCTCCACCACATCGGGTGTGAGGGCGTTGTCACCCATCACATCACGCTGCATGAAGTAAGTGAGATCCAGTTCGGGACTGGGCTTCACGGTGAGAGTCACCGGGAAGAGTTCGCGTGTGAGAGTAGCTCCCGTGTAGGGGTTGGTGTAGCTGAGTGTACCGCCGAAGCTGTATTTCACAGGCTCAGTAGGAGCGGCATACTTGGTGGGGATGAAGGTTATCTTCGCCACACCAGTTCCCTTGGCAGCCAATGACCAACCGCTGGTAAGGTCAAGTTCACCAGTAAATCCATCAAGCGATGTCGGGTTGATCTGGAATTCATGGCTCGTTGCCAGGTCGCCGTCTTCATTGGTCACCTTGAGTTCAAGCTTCACATCCTTCATGGGTTCACTCTCATGCCCGTTGGTCACAGTGAGGGTTCCCAGGAAAGCCTGACGCGTCATTGTCATCGTCTGGCTTATCTGCAAGGAGATGGATGCACACACACCAGTGGATTTCTTGCCGTTCTCGGTGTTCTTGTCAAAGTCATCCACAGAGGTCTTGAAATAGTCGGTGGTGCCAAGATGTCCCTTCTCTACGGCATTCTGATTACACCACTTGATGACATCCTGATAGTATGTCATCTGCTGCTCAGTGTTTGTCGTCTCCTCAGATGACAGCACGCTGATAAGTTTCTCGTAGTCTTCCTCAGTAACGCCATCGGGACGGTCCTCGGCAGAGATACTACCGGTTCCTTCACCCCACTTGGTCAGTTTGTCTATGAAGCGGCTCATAGCGACAGAGTCAGCCTCAAGCCAGCTCTTGCCCCAGTAGCTGCAATCATAAAGGTGGGTCAATGCCGCCTTCATCGTATTGCCAAGCGACCAAGCCCAAGCAAGGCTGTTCATGTAATCGGGCAGTTTTTTGGTTGTGGAATATTCCCACTGGGCGTACTTGGACAAGTCCTCTACTCCATCGGGAAGAGTGCTTCCTGCGGCATTCTGATTCTTCCTGGAAATGTCGGCCAAACCCTTCACGCCGGCCATCGAAGACGGGAAGTCAGAGAAACCTGGGTTGGACACACAACTACTGAAGTCGCAGTGGTCGCAATCCGCATTGACCATATTTTGAACTTCATCTGCGAAGCCTTTGACCTCATTGTAATTATCCACAGCATTCTTGATGCGCATAATCTTTCCCTTACCCAAGTCCTTGATATCAGGCGTTGCCTTTGGCATGCTGTTGTAAAGGCATCTCATTCCCTTGGTAGAGCAAGCCATGAAATCGCGGTCGCAAGGATTACAGTCGGTCACAGACTTGAACACACCGCCACGACTGCCTCCACTGGCCTTTGCTTCTATTTGGCCAGAAAGGATATTGCCATAGACTTCTGCCACCTCAGGATTGAAGGTCAAGCCACCACCTCCTCCAAGATTCTGCTGAGCACACTCCTTCAGCTTGAGCACCATATTGATATAGTCGCCCTTGTCTGTTCCTCCACAGGCAAACACCCAATCGATGAGTGCATTCACAGCACAATCCTGGAAGCCGCCAAAGCCTTCTGACTTGCGGCGCACATTGAACTTGCCGGGCACATGGGCAGCTTCACTCTTGGCAGAAATGCGGATGGGAACCACCACAGATACGCCTGGAGCAAGGTTGAAACCGTTCTCCACCAGGTTCTCTATGACGCATCCCTTGATGTCGCCAAGCCTTACGTTGACGTTGCGAGCCTGTATGAGTCCTTTGTTGGTGACAATTGCGTAGATCATCGTACTGCCGTTCTGCAGCACCTCTGTCTGTGAGATGGAGTCGGGAAGGATAACTTCCACCACGGGTTTGGGTACATTGGTCTCGTACTTCACCACGGTCTTGATCTCATATACATCCTCTACCTCAGTCTCCACAACCTCCCACGACACCTTGATAGCCTGGTAACTGAGGTTGACCACATGGCTTACAGTGGTTCCAGGGTCAACTAGTACAGTACCGCGATAAGAGTCGTGGTTGTCGGCTGTCACGTTTACATTATAATATCCCTCTGGCAACTCGGCTGTGAATTTGCCGTCGGCACCGGTTCGTCCCGAGGTGACCAGAGCATTGGTAGTCGGATGACGCACCACCACTTCGGCATTCGCCACACGAGGAGCCGTCTCGTCATAGTAGGTAAACTCGTCACATACCTCCACCTCAAGAGTTCCGTTCTTTCCAGAAACGGTCTCCACACGGAACGGGATGGCAAGTCCATCGGCATTCTCTGCATTCAGGGCGATGTTTCCAGTGACGGGTACATTGAGCTGCATATCGTCAGTGGGAGTCATGCGAAGGATGATAGTGGCCGATTCACCATTGGCCAAAGGAGCCATGTTGAGCGGTGTGACGGCTGTGAGCCAGGACTGGCCCTGTGGAAGAACCAGGCTCATCTTGCCTGTAGAACCGCTGCCAATATTGCGCACGGTGAATGTGAAGTCGCGCGATTCACCCTTGATCATCGTTGTCTTGATGTTGGTCTGGTCGGCTTTGAGCATTCCGATGGGCGTGAAGTTGTGGTAAGCGATGTTCATATTGAAGGTTGCTCCCTCATCGCTGCTCACTTTCACCTTCAGGATATGCCATTCCAGGTCGGTCTGAGGTGCCAGTCCCTCAATGGTGTAAGAGAGGCTGCCCAAGTCGCCACCCTCGATGAGAGGAATGCGGTTGAAGGTTACCTTCACGTCATCGGGACAATCCTGAATCTCTGCACGTACGTTGGTAAGGGCAATGGCACTGGGATTGTAGAGCACCAGACTGTTCTCCTGGGGATAACCCAGCGTGAGCTTGTGCGATACTCCGCCTGTACTCTTGCGTCGCAGACCCAGGATGTCGAAGGATGCCATCTCGCTGTCAAGTCCCTGGCCAGGGTAACAAGCGCCCACCGAGAAGTGTCCCAACTGCACGGATGTGGGAGTATAGGTGGTGGTGTAGGCTCCATTCTCGTCGGTCACAGGATTGAGCACCTCACGACGTGACTCATTTATAATATATACCTCTACTGTCTTGCCGGCTATGTCATTGCCTTCAAGCTGACCGGTAATGGTAATGCTCTCACTGATGTTTATCGTTGCCTTGGCAGGAACAGCTGTGGCTGTGAATGGAGGATTGACCTTTATGGGGACAACCTCAGAGGTATTGTTGATATAGAGACACTCGCTCACCTTGTTGTTCTTGTTCACATGGGCCTGCAGGCGACCGGTCTTCACCTTGTCGGGAACATTGAATGAGCAGTCCACCTGCAGTGATTCGCCAGGAGCCAGAGCCTTGCTGGTGAACATAGTATCCACAGGTACTCCGTCGAAGAAGAGTTGTACCCAAGTATCCTTGGGCAGGTCTATCACACCCTGATTCTCCACAGTAACCACCGTGGAAATCTTTTCGCCCACAATGACCTCCTGCTTATCCACCTGGAAACCCGTGATGACGGCGTCGGGCAAAGTCTCATCAATGATCTGCAACCATCCCTTGGCAGCCGTAAATCCATTGGCCGAAGCGGTGATGACCACCGTCTTGCTGTCGTTGGTGACGCTGTTGGCATTGGCCTTTGCCTTGATTCTCACATAGTCGATACCGTCTGGGATGACGGCATCACCCTCAAACACCATACGAGGATCATCGCATGTGAGGGTCAGAGGCAAGCGTCCGCTCTTGCCTGTATTACGCTTGACCGTTATCCAGGTGCCTTCTTCGGAACCCTCCTTAATACCTGCCGTAGAGCAAGTAAGCGAGAGTGAAGGACCGTCGTCATCAAGTACAGTGATGGTCTTACGGGCAATTCCCTTGAGCGTTCCCGAGGGATTACAGCTGCAAGAGGACAGATATACGGCAGCCTCAACGGTATAGGTACGGTTGCCATCCACAATGGCATTATCCACCACACCTATTGTGAACTGCGCCTCTTCCACACCCTTTGACAGGGTGATGCTTCTGGTAGAATAATAGAGACCGCCCTTGGCATCGTCGGTAAGACGGATATTCACAGAGGCATTGGTGGCAGAAGTGCGCTTGAGCTTGGCTATAATGGCCGTCAGACCAGCTCCCTCGTTGACCACATCGGGTGTGAACTCCAGGGTGATATCGGGCAAGTCGTTGTCATGCAGTATGAGAGCTGCTTCGGCCTTGTTGTAATGATCGGCCACTGCATAGAAGAGCGGAGTCTGTGTGACGTCGGCCATGTCGTCATCCACCGCCTCTATCTGCACATCCACAGTGGTTTCCCCGGCCGGAACAGTCACCTCGCTTGGGAACTTGAAGCGCTTGGGCATATCGGTCGAGAGAAGCACCTTCTGCTCCTCATCTGCGGCTTTTGCCATGTTGATGGTGAGTGTGAAGGTCTCTCCTTCAGTCACCTCTGCCTGGCTATAGCGCAATGTCATGGTGAGGAATTCATCGTCCAGAACGATTATCTCCTGGCTCACCGACTCGTAGCCATTGGCTTCGGCCACTGTCACACGCTCGAGCTCTTCGGTGTTCACCTCATCATTATCTACTGCATATACATAGAAATACACTCCACTCTGTCCCTTGGGGATGGTGACAGAGGCAGGCACTTTGATGAGTCCGGTACCCAGCGCTGAGAGTGTGAAGGTTTCTTCGGTGCTCCAGTCGCCGCTTCGCTCCAGCTTCATACGTACCGGACTGCGCGAATCCTCACTAATGGTCTTGGCATCAGAACTGATATACAGGCGCTTGCCAAGCTGGATGGTTTCGGCACTGCGAGCGGTATTGTTGCCCTGGTCGGCTATTATCTCGCCCAGATTGGCATTGCCCACCACGGTCACTTCAGCATATACCTCACCGTCCATACCCATTGACGAGGGTACGTAGAAGGTGGCCGAACGGCTCAGGCGTGCTTTCTTGAGCAGAGTGGCATCGCTGCGCACTGTGCCCACAAACTTCCTGCTCTCGGTGGCTGCATCCACCAGGAATACGTTTTCAGCCCATCCTGCTACGGCGATAGAGTCACCTATGTTCTCCACAAACCAGTTCACAGTGATGCTTCCCAAGGGCTTTACGCTCTTCTCCACAGCCTTTATCTCTATGGGCCGAAGGTCGGGCGATGGGGATTTCTGTATGGTAATCAGTCCTGTGGAACTGCCTGTCTGGATGTTGTCACCCTGGCGGTTGGTGAGCACCACGTCGGTGATGCTTATCTCGCGGGCATCTCCGGGCTGTGCGTCAGTAGGTATCATCATGGGTATATTCACCAAGATGCCGCTGTTGCCGCCTATTGGCTTGTTCTGCATATTGACTATCACGATGGTGTAGGTGTTGTTTCCAAGTGACCTGCAGTTCACCGAGTGTCCGTTGGTATTGCGTGCTGTATTGAGCACCACGCTCATGTCTGCCTTGGAGTAAGGCAGCTTCACGTTGAACTGCGCGGCCACTATTTCGTCCTCGTTGCTCAGTTCAATAGGCACACTGGCTATCTTACCTGATGCACCCTCCAGGTTCCTGGTTATCGAGAGGGTGTTATCGCCTGCCCATGCGGCCGACAGAGCGACCAGCATGAGCAGCATAAGGGTGGATATTCTCTTGTTCATAATCCTTCTTGTTATTTGATGACCACTTTACGCCCGTTCCTTATATATATGCCCTTAGGCAGTCGGGGGGTGTTGTCCAACTTGCGTCCTTGGATGTCGTAAAGCTCTGTCTGAGCCTCATCATCAGCATCCGGCCCGTCGATAGCTGTGCTCAGTCCGTCGCCGATGGCGAGTGGCATGTCGAGTGCATCCATGTCAGAAGCCTTCACCGACACTATTTCGGCACCTGCAGCAGATATCTTCAGCAACTGGTTCTTGCCGGCTGCTATTTCATCGCCCGAGGGTGAGATGATGACCACACGCAGGCGGTCGCCCATCTGATGTGTGAACATCTGGTAGCGGTTGTGGCTCAGGCGCAGTCCCACTTGCGACTGCTTTACACCCTGCAGCGTGATGTCTATTCCGCCCACGGGCTTTTCGGCATCCAGCCAAAGGCCGTTGGCCTCTATCTGCAGAGTGCCTTGAGGAGTCACACTCTCGGGTGCCGTTCTTGCCTTCACGTGCTTGGCACCCTCGCTTGCCTCGTCTGTAATGAACATGTTCACAGTGGCCACCACATCCTGTACGTTTATGATGTCGTCGGTATCGTAGGTGTTGGCCGCCAGGAAGTTGAAACTTCCGGTCTGCCATGACAATATCCTGTTGAGCGTATGACGGGCATCGAGCACATCCACCATACCATCCACGTTGGCATCACCTTTCTTCCACGAGAGGGTACCGCGCAGGCGGTTGTTCTTTGCCGTACCTTCTGCCACACGCACATACACTTCGGTGCCGCTTGCCAGGCGGTAATCGCCATTGAGCTTCAGCATGTAACGTCCGTTGTTGTAGGTCAGCGCCCCCAGGTAAGTGTCGCTCTTGGAGTAGAGGCTCAGCGTGGGATGGGCTGTGAAGTTGCGCAAAGCGTGGTTGTAACTGATGATCGAACCGGTCTCCACATTCTCGATGTAGGTGGCCATCTCCCACTCCTGCCTGGTGAAATAGGAGAGCGGGCGGAAGTCATTCTGGTTGGCCAGACTCAGGTTCTTGATTGTGGCGGGCAGAGGTTCGGCCAGCTCGGTCAGAGCACACGCGCTCATATCCAGCGTGGTGAGTGCTGGCAGCTCCTTGACAAAGGCGGGCAGATTGCCGCGCACCCTGTTTCCGCTCATGTTGAGCGATGTGAGCAGGGGCAGAGCAAAACCTTCCGTGGGCAGTTCACCCGCCACATTATTGCCAGAGAGGTTGATTGCCAGCACCCTACCATCGTTGTTGAAGGTTACTCCAGGCCAGGCTGTGCTGTTGATGGCAGGCGTATTCACTTGCCACTTTTGCTTCCATGAGGTGCCTGTAAGGCTGTTGAAGAGCACCTTCAGAGCCTCGTAGTCGTCGGCCTGCACATAGCTTTCGGCTATGCTCACCGCTGCCGATGCGGCCAGGTTGTTGCGCTCGTCGCTCTCTGTCTCCTCGTTGGAATCGTCGGTCTTCAGGTAATAATACACCTGACCCATCGATGCTTCGGGAGCTTTTATAGTGAATGTAAGGTCGTATGTACCTCCTGGCTCCAGCGCTCCTCTGTGGGTTACAGCGGTCAGACGGGTAGCTGTACCCACTCCGTCGGCACTCTGGCTGTAATAGAGAGCGTCGGTCCACGAGCTGCGCAGGGTGGTTCCGTTGCCCAGGTTCTTCACCTTCGCTGTGATGGTGAAGGTGCGCAGTGCATTGACGGCCTCTGGCACGATGAATTCCGTGACTGCCAGGTCGGCCTGCCTCTTCACGGTGAAGTTGAATATGGCACTCTCCTTCTCGTCACATGCACCATAGGCTCTCACCTTCCATGCATAGGCAGCACCGGGCACACACTGCAGATAGATGCTGTTGGTGGTACAATCGGCCTGGCTCCACTCGGCATCTATGTCGGTACGTTTCCAGTAGAAGGTGTAGCCGCCACTGGCCAGACTGCCCAATCCTGTCCAGCTGATTTGCTGACTACCGAAGCCTATCTCGGCGCCGTCGGCAGGTGAGTTGCAAGTGAGCACTACATTCCTGAGCAACGGACGTACGCCTATCACATGCTGGGTGGTGCACATGAGCACACCGTCGAGCAAGTACTCTATATTATAGGTAACACGCTGGATGGCTGTTGCAGTGCTGTTGATGACCATCGAAGGGATGTTTCCTGTGCCGTTGGCAACAAAGTCGGTGAGCTTGCTTCCTGCCTCGATAGTGGCATTCCATCTTACAGAAACAGACGGGCTGCTACTCAATCCGTTCAAGGTAACCTCACCGGTCGCCACTCCGGAGCACACCATTTCCTCACTGTCTTTGAGAAGAGCCTGGGGATGGACATCCGCTCCGTTCAGAGTCACTTGTACGTTGTCAAGTATCAACAGCCGAATGAATGCCATAGCGGAACACAGGCTTTCTGCCTCGGGGGTAGTGTTAATCGCGATGGAGGAACTGGGATCGCTTGCTGCCGAAGTGAACTTCAGAGTAGCGCCCGTCTGTATGAGTTTCTGTGTGAATGTCTTCAGGAGGTTCAATGAGTCGGCCTGGGTGGCATCCATGGGATATGCTTCACCGGCGGGTACTGCCACTTCGATGGTGCCACGTGGTGTACACTGTGACAGCAGGCTTATAGCCTCGTGGAGCGATGTGAAGTTTCTCACGCCCACTGCCTTGCGGTCCAGAGTGTAATCGCCCTCAGCTGCCCAGGTGCTGGCAGGATTGACTATGATGCTCTGCTCCGAGATGTCGGTCTTCACTATACCTTTTGCCGTGAGCTTCACATTGTAGGTGCCAGGGGACTGGTAGATATGCATGGGATTGCGCTCATTGCTGGTGGTTCCGTCACCGAAATCCCATGTGAAGGTCTTGCAACCCTCGCTGCTGGTATTGATAAACTGTGCTCTGTTCATATACCTATCCACGGTGAACTGTGCCTGCAAGTCGCCTTCCTCGGGTGTGCTCACCTGCAGCGAACCCGAACGTGATGTCATGGCGGGCTGTGTGCCATCGGCCAGAGTGAGGCTGGATTCCTTGATGGAGAGGCTGTAGGTGCTGTCCTTCACTGCCGCACCTATCTGCAGAGGTACCAGTACCACAGCACCATTGTTGCCGCTTATCTGTGTTCCACCTGTCAGACTGAGTGTGAAATCCTGTCCTTCCTGACTGGCTGTCACGCTGTAAGCCGATGTGCGGCTGGTGAGTTGCACTCCGTCAGGATTGGCTGTGATACCTTCCGGCAGAGCCAAAGTGAGCGATAGTTCCTTGGCTGCAGAGGTATTCTCCAGATACAGGGGATAGAGCACGCTTTCTCCCTTGAATGCTCTGGCTGTCTGGCCATACAGGGTGAAGCGCTTCTTGCCGTCGCTTCCAGGATTGCTGGGATTGCCGGGTGAGAACTCGAAATTGGCTATAATCACCATATCTCTTGTACCCATCCTCAGTCCTATATTCGAATTGGTAGAGAGAGGGGTACCGTCTTCCAGAGTCCAGCCTACGAACTTCCAGTCTGTTCTTTCCGTGGCTCTTATCCAGTACTGTTCACCTTCCCTCACCCAGAAAGGAGTAGAGTTGCTCACCGAGCCTCCTTTGGATGGGTTGGCCTTGAGTGTCACCTTGTGTTTGGCTTTGGTCTCATTGGGCTCAGCAGGCGAACTGCCAGGCGTGAAGCGGTAATGTGCCACAAACTCCACATCCTCCTCAGTGGTCACGTAGTCGAACTCATTGGTGGTGCTCATCACCTCTCCATTGTCCTTGCGAGTCCAGTTGACCAGAGTCCAGTCGCTCACATTATTGGCCCGCACTCTTATCTTCGCGCCCACAGCATAGGTGCCTGCTCCGCTCAGAGTGGCTTTGAAGTTACCCGTCGAAGGGTCGTGGCTGAGTGTCACCCTGCTCACTTGCTGCTGCTCATAATTGGCTGTCAGCGTCTTGTTGGCGTTGATGTCGCTATATGTGAAGGTCGATTGGGTACTCACCACAGTACCTTCGTTGTCGGTCCAGTTGACAAAGCGCCATGCTGCCGACGTGGGTGAAGACTTCAGGGTAGCCTTCTTTCCTGAGACATACCATCCGCCTCCGCTCACTGTGCCAGCCTCCTTGGGCGATGCCTGTACCTTTATGCGGTACTGCGTTCCCGGTTCGGCTGGGCTATCAGGATTAAATCCCTGGGCTGCTGCCGTCAGTACCATCAGTACCGACAGTAGCATGACCAGATATCTTCGATAACTCATATTGCGTTGGTTTAAGTTATTGACTGCTTGATGTCATCACTCATGTGAGGGGCTCTATTATATATATAATGTATAGCCCATCACTTCACCACCATCTTCTTTCCCTTCTGCACATAGATGCCCTTGTGGGTTGTGCTGCCCACCTTGCGTCCCTGCAGATCATAGAGAGGTGCGCTGGCATCGTTGCCGTTCACACCCTCGATGGCAGTGGGGTCGGTAGTGATTCGCAGCACGAAACGTCCTTCGCAGAATCCTTCATCGGCAGTGAAAGTATAAGGCATAGGCACTACGGCTCCATTGTCCATCAGTTCCACCTTCACGTCGGCACGTGTGATGTTTACCACATACTGTCCGTCGGCAGGGAACCACATGCCTATCTCGGCCTGTCCGGCAGCAAAGGGTGATTCCTTGATGGCATAAGCCTCATCACCCTGCACGCTGAATATCTGTGCGGTGATGTCGGTGCTCATCATCTTTGATGCGTCGTTGTTGGCATCAAATGTCTCTTGGGCCTGCGGGTTGACCACCAGTCGTGTGTGGTCGTCGGTGATGCCGTTGCTCAGTTCCAGTTCTATGAACCTGCGGCTGGCAGCCTTGCCGGCCATAGCCTTCACGCCGGCCGAGTGGTCGATGGTGGATGTGATCTGTCGTCCTTCGGGCTGGAAGGTGATAGCCTCCACACCATCAGGCTTCTGCACGAAGAATGCCTCCATGGGATGCAGGGCAAAGTCATCATCGGCTATGCTATAGGCATTATAGGTCTTGTTTACTGAATTCCACACGGTGAGAGGTGCTGTGTAGTCCATGCGGTAGATGTCGTAGAAGCAGGCATAGGGGTTGCCCACCAGGTTCCAGTTTCTGGCATTGGCATCATCGCTGGAATACTCACTCAGGGGAGTAGTGACAGCCTGGCTGCGGAATATCTGGTTGTGGGTTTCCTCGGTGGCTGGCATACATACATGGTCATCGCTGCTCGTCTTGAAGATGTAGCCCTGTCCGGCCTTCAGAGTAGCGTCGGGAGCCACATCCTTCCAGTTGGATGTGCTGCCAGCAGCGCGTGCTTCACTGTCGTAATAGCGTATGGCCACCTGATTACCGCTCCATGCATAGATGTCAGACATCCTCACATCAAACGGAGGGCAGATAAAGTACCAATATCTGTCGTCAAGATAATAACGTACCTCACTGCCTGTACTTGTCATATTGTTGCAGCGGCTGATGATAGACGATGAAGCACTATTGTTATAATGGGCAACAAAACTGCCCAGAGTCTGCTCCTTGTTTCCGTTCACGATGAATGATGAACCATTGCCATACATCGTCACATTGGGGCTGTCGGGGATGCGGGCGTTCGAGGTGAGAGAAAGCTTGCCGTTGAGGGCCAGACTTGTCACAGGATTGGGATTGACATCCACGCTGGTAAACTTGCTCCAGTAGTCATGCAGCTTATAGCTCACCATAGAGTATTCAGGCACGTAGAGTGTGCCGCTGGTAGAGCCAAAGACATCGTTGTTATACACACCGGGAGGGGTGGGGGCGTTGATGTAAAGTTTCTCTGGACTCACGCCATTGAATGCACTAGACTCAAAGTAAGAGACAGAAGCTCCCAGTGTGATGGTCTTGAGTGCGCTGCAGCCTGCAAACGCCGCATTGGGAATTGTGGAAAGTCCATCACCAATGGAAACACTGGTCAAAGCAGAGCATGAGTTGAAGCAAACGTCTTTCATACTTGACACCTTGGGCAAATCAACAGTCTTAAGCGACTTGCAAGATACAAAAGCGCGTTCTCCCAGCGATGTCACTTCTGACAAGTCAATGGTCTCCAGCTTGCCACATTCATTAAAAGCATAATCGCCCAGCGTTGTAGGAATCATTGTACCTGCCGACGTCAACTCACTGCAATGGAAAAACGCATAACCATAGACAGCCTTCACATTTTCTGTTCCGCTCACGCTTCGTAAGGAGGTACAGTTATAGAACATACTACCAGGCATATATGAGGCACAGGAGTTGAACTTCACCGTTTTCAGGTTTGTATTCTCACTGAAAATACCATTGGCAAGGGCTATCTGCTTATGAGGCATGCTCACAGAATCTATAGAATTCCTATAGAAAGCAGACGGCCCGATGCTGTCGAGAGTCTCGGGCAACACCAGATGCCCCTTCAGATATTTGTCATAGAAAGCTTTGCCGCCAATGACCTTGAGATTTGCCGGCCACTTGATGGTTTTAATCCGGTTATTAGTAAATGCTTCGGCAGGAATTTCTGTAACTGTAGTCTCCGTCATATCAAGGTACGACAGACCCGTCATATTTTTTATTGTCTTCCAGTCCTCAGCGTTCAGCGAACCCTTAAGACGTACAATATCTACCTTGGGCAGAGTTCCAAACTGTGCGACAGCCTCTTCACCCAATTGACCAGGAGCAGCCAAATCAATGAGGGGAACTCCTGTTTCCTTATCAAATAACGACAAACTTGAAACCCACACTTGGTCGCTGCCGCTAGAACCAGTACCATCCTTAGAATATGTCAACGTCAGCACATGCTCACCAGGCTGTAATTCTTCGAACTCGTCTGACGAAGCCGATCCCGAACAAACAGAAGTGCTTCCGTCCAGCACGACCGTCAACTTATCATAAGTATCCTCTGTACTGGTACCGTACTTCATGTGGAAATAAATTGCGGATTCACAACTGAAGGTAATCTTAAAGGTACTCGAGCTGTTATGAGCTTTGTTGGTACTTATCAGGTAGCCATTCGCAAGCTTCCACGGATAGGCCTCATCATTCTCACACGTGTAGGTAACACCTTCACACACTCGGGTAAACAGCGGTGACCAATCGGTCTCCTGAGCCCAGATGTTGGAAACTCCTGCACAAAGGCAGAACAGGAAAAATAAGAATTGCTTCTTCATAGCTATATTGTTTTATTGTTATTATCGTTTCTTGGGTACACACTCACGCACTGCCAGCAGCGCGTTATGCCACAAAGTTAACACTCTACACACGCATGCACCAAGCACGATGCACTTGGGCGCATGAACATATAGGACAAAACAGGTGGCTGCATCGGACACCGCCCTCTGACAGACTACCAATGAAACCCTAATAAGTGTTAAAACACAGCGCTTTAGGTTGCACAGGCACCTCATGTACGCTTCAGCCATCCCGCAGAGCAATGAAACTGTCCCAGGCAACACACCAGGCAGAGTGTAAGGAGAATATCACAAGGGCCATATCACCGATAAAACCGCGCTTTTCTGCAGCAATGAGGCATGCCGGGCACTTTTTTGTCCTGAGGCACAAAAAGTTCTGCCCCCTACGTGGCAATATGTCGCATGATTTAGTTAACTTTGCATGGTTACCCTTTAGGAGAAATATATTTTCCCTACTGGGCAGATAGAATCAGACAGATATGAACATTACTCTTGCCCTACAAGCCGTGCTGCCCAGCGCCAAGCACGCATTCAAGGCCATTCTGTGTGCCACCCTACTGAGTATGGCAATGCCGTCGTGCCGGAACGGCAATGAAGCACAAACCACCGATGAAACCGTGGCCGACAGCCTGGCAAGGCTGCGACAGGAGGGAAAGGCCATGCGCAACGAGAGCCGGTTTGACGAAGCTCTGCAGCTGCACACACGTGGACTGGACCTGGCCAAGGAAGTGGGCGATACCGCCGAATGGATACAGGCGCTCAACAATATAGGTACCGACTACCGCCGCATGGGCATACTGGATGTGGCACAAGAGTACCACTACACCGCCTACCGCATGTGTGAGGAGAGCACCGACACTGCCTATGTGATGCGCAAGAACAGGGTGGTGTCGCTCAACGGACTGGGCAACATCTACCTCTCAGTGGGCAATCTGGACCGGGCCGACACCATCTTCCACCTGGCACTGGAGGGTGAGCGGCAGTTGGGAAGTCCAGTGGGCCAAGCCATCAACTATGCCAATCTGGGGTCCATCTACAGCAGCCAGGGGCGAGATGAAGAGGCTCTGGAGTGCTACAAGCAGTCGATGCGGCTCAACAGGGAGAGTGAGAATGTGCTGGGACAGTCGCTCTGCCACATCTACTTCGGGGCGCTCAGCGAGAAGCACGGCGATTACGAGGCTGCCCTGGACCAATACCAGCAGGCTTATGACCTGATGAAAGACTCACCCGACAAGTGGCACTCGCTGGAGACAGTGCTCTCGCTGGCATCGGCAAACTTCGACCTGCACCGCGAACAGGAAGCACTGAGGCTGCTCAGAGAGGCCGACACCGTGGCCAGAAGCATACATTCGCGCGAGCATCTGGTGACCGTGAACATGCTGTATTACCGCATCTTCGAGCGCGAAGGGAAGTATCGCCAGGCGCTGGAGCACCATGTGCTGGCCACCAATCTGCAAGACAGCGTGCTCGACAGCAAGAAACGCGACCGCATACACAACATCGGCATCAACATCGAACGGGGACGACAGCAGCGGAGAGTGGATCTGGCACACGAGGAACTGAAGGTGGAGAGGCAGGAGAAATGGGTGAACATGCTCATTTCACTGGCCATCGTGATGGTGCTGCTGGCCATCATAGTGGCCATGCAATACGTGCAGGTGATACGCAAACGGCATCACCGCATGCTGGTGAAGGCAACACAGATGAGGGAGGAGTTCTTCACAAACGTCACCCACGAGTTCCGCACGCCGCTCACAGTCATACTGGGACTGAGCCAGGAGATAGCTCGCAAGAGAACCACAGATACTGACACACAGCACCAGGCCAAGTCCATCCACCGCCAAGGGGCGCGTCTGCTGGAACTGGTAACACAACTGCTGGACATCTCAAGGGTGAAATCGGCTGTGGGAGAGCCCGACTGGCGACACGGCAACCTGGCTGCACAGGTGGAGATGATGGTGGAAACCTACATGGACTATGCCCAGGAACGCGGCATAAACATCAGTTACGACCGCCCCGCAGAACTGCAAACCGACTTCGTACCCGACTATGTAAACAAGGTGGTGGGCAATCTGCTGTCAAACGCTCTGAAGTTCACACCCAAGGGCGGCAGCATCACCGTGAGCCTGAAGCAGGAAAGCAAGCACATCACACTGAGCGTGAGCGACACCGGACAAGGGATGAACCAGGAGGAACAGAGCCATATACTGGAACCGTTCTACACGAGCAAGTCCAAAGAGAACCCGCATGGGACGGGCGTGGGACTGGCGCTGGTGAACGAGATAGTGAAGGCCACAGGAGGCAGCATCGCATGGAAAAGCGCACCGGGAGAGGGCACCACATTCTGCATAAGCATACCTATCCAGCACCGGGGAAAGCCCATCAGCGAGAGCGAGATGTACAGCGAACCGGCTCCCACCGACATAGAACAGGACGATGAAGCACCCGAAACCATCAACGAGGGACAGAGCCTGAAGCAGATACTGATAGTGGAAGACAACAGCGATGTGGCCAGCTTCATAGGGTCACAGCTGGGCAAGGACTATGAGATACACTTTGCACAGAACGGCAAGGAGGGTCTCGACATGGCAAGAAGCCTGATACCCGACCTGATAATCAGTGATGTGATGATGCCCATGATGGACGGACTGGAGTTCTGCCGACTGCTGCGGGCCGACGAACTGGTGTGCCACATACCCGTAATCATGGTGACGGCCAAGGTGAGCGAGGAAGACCGGCTGCGCGGACTGGAATGCGGAGTAGATGCCTATCTGCCCAAGCCGTTCAACACAGAGGAGCTGCTGCTGCGCATCAGCAACCTGATGAAGCAGAGGGAGGTGCTTCGGCAGAAATATGAGCAGGATTCTGCACTGCTGCCCATCAGCGCCGACATGCCGCAGGACCACTTCATGAAGCATGCCAAAGCTGCCATACTGGAGGCCGTAAGGGAAGGAAATGACCTGAGTGTAGCCTCTCTGGCAGAGCAGCTGAACATCAACACACGCCAGCTGCACCGCAAGGTGACGGCACTCACAGGCGATACTCCTGTGGCGCTCATACGCACTACCAAGATAGAGCTGGCACAACGCATTCTCACCCAAGACCCTTCTGTCCCGATGAAGAACGTGGCAATAGACTGCGGATTCACCGACTACTCCCACTTCGTAAGGGTGTTCAAGAACGTCACAGGCAAGACTCCATCCGACTTCATAAAGGACATGTGACGCCCCCGGGAAGCAGAAAAACAGAAGCAGAAGCAGGAAGGGAGAAAACACGAAGCCATTAGTCATACGTGTGCAACATGCTCAAGTATGGCTTCCATTCAGCTTCCAAGGGTGGGTATGCTGTATGCCTCCACCGTCCAACCCAAGGCTGGACGGTCAGAGAATATATACTTCGATGCAAAAGTATCCAAGCTTCATCCACCGTCCAGCCTAGGGTTGGACGGTGACGGAGCGTGCCTCCCCCTTTATGATGACCAACAGGAAGTGCATCAGGAGCCTGCTCGACAAAAAACGATGGCCCGATGCAAATGACATGCATCGGGCCACCGGAGCTTTATGCAGAAACGTGCCCGCCTCGCGCAGGCGCGTTCCTTATATTATACTACGCTGCAGGAAGGAGGTCAGAAGAGTGAGTTCTCCCTGATCTTACCCATCTGCCAAACGCAACGAACGTTGAGCTTGTCGTCGATGATGAGGATATCGGCATCCTTGCCACGAGCCAGAGCACCCTTGCGGTCGTGCACTCCCATGATGTGGGCAGGAGTCTCACTGGCCATGCGGATAGCGTCTTCGAGGGGCACTTCGGCCTGCTGCACCATGGTGCGAACAAGGCGGTCGGTGGTGGCAATAGAGCCTGCCAGAGCCGAACGGTCGCTCAACTTGCACACGCCATCCTCGATGACCACGCGGGGGTCGAAGGCTTTCACGTCGTCACTATCTACTGCTGCTACAGCCAAAGCGTCGGTGATGAGCGCCATACGCTCCACTCCCTTGATCTTATACACCATTCGCAGGATGGTGGGAGGCACGTGGATGCCGTCGGCCACACACTCTACGGTCATATCGTCGATGAGATAAACGCTCTCCACAGTACCCTCGTACTTGTACTCGCGCTTGTTGTGGAAACCAGGCATAGCATTGTAGAAGTGGGTAACGTGAGTGAAACCAACCTCGAAAGCCGCCTTTACATCGGCATAGCTGGCAGCGGTGTGGGCGATGCTGGGCAGGATGCCCTTCTCGGCACAATACTTACCGAACTGCAGTGCACCTGCCAGCTCGGGAGCTGCATCCCAGCGTGCCAGGCAAGGTGAGTTCTCTACGATGGGGATGTATTCGTTTGGATCGGGGTTCTTGATCCACTCCGGACGCTGTGCACCAGCCTTCTGGGGATTGAGGTAATGACCCTCGAGGTGCAGACCCAGAATGGGTGACTGGGGATCCTTCATCAGTTCGCCGCAGGTCTCAACGGCTGCCTCAATCATAGGCACCGTGCTGCTGCTGAGTGTGGGGAAGATACTGGTGGTTCCGTATTTGAGGTGCGCGTTGACAGCCACATTGAAGGCTTCGGGAGTTCCCTCCTGAAAGTCGCGTCCGCCACCGCCATGCACGTGCATATCCACAAAGCCTGGAGTCACATACATACCCTTGGCATCGATAATGTCTGCGCCAATGATGGCCAGGTCACAATTGGTGACCTCGAGAATCTTGCCGTCGCGGATGATGACGCTACCATCCTTGAGCCACCCCTGAGGGGTGAGGATCCGACCATTGATAATCTGTGTCAACATATCTGTTATATATTCCTTTTACTGAATGAATGTTGTTTATATCATGCTATATACCACATCCATGATGGTGTGACCGATTTCATCGGCAGCCTCCATAGTGGAAGCCTCGCTATAGACACGGATAATGGGTTCGGTGTTAGACTTGCGCAGGTGTACCCACTTATCGGGGAAGTCAATCTTCACACCGTCGATATCGTTCACTTCCTGGTCCTTGTACATCTCCTTCACACGCTTCAGGATGGCATCCACATCAGTCTCGGGAGTGAGGTCGATGCGGTTCTTGGCAATGAAGTAAGGAGGATAGGTGGCACGCAGCTGGCTGGTGGTGCAGCCCTTCTTGGCCAGATAAGTGAGGATGAGAGCGATGCCCACCAGAGCGTCACGGCCGTTGTGAGCGGCAGGATAGATGACTCCGCCGTTGCCCTCACCGCCTATTACAGCGTTGGTCTCCTTCATCTTGGTCACCACGTTGACCTCGCCCACTGCGGCTGCATTGTACTGCTGTCCGTACTTGCGGGTTACATCACGCAGAGCGCGAGTGCTGCTGAGATTGCTCACGGTGTTGCCCGGAGTGTGCTGCAGGATGTAGTCGGCCACTGTAACGAGGGTATATTCCTCGCCGTACATAGTGCCGTCCTCGCAGAAGAGAGCCAAGCGGTCAACGTCGGGGTCAACTACGAAACCGATATCCTGACCGCCCTTCTGCATGAGCGCCTTGATATCTCCCAGGTTCTTCTCAAGAGGTTCGGGATTGTGCTGGAAGTCGCCTGTAGGCTCGGTGAAGAGGCCCGTAACGTGCTTCACACCCAGCTGCTCGAAGAGCTTGGGCAGGATGATGCCGCCCACACTGTTGACTGAGTCGAACGCCACATGGAAATCGGCCTTGCGGATAGCCTCCACATCAACCAGAGGCAAGCTGAGCACGAGGTCGATATGTTTCTGGTCATAGGTGTTGTCCTCGCGGTAAGAACCCAGGTGGTCAACGTCGGCATACTCGAAGTCTTCTGCCTCGGCGATGCTGAGCACCTCGTTTCCCTCGGCCTTGTTGAGGAATTCGCCCTTCTCATTGAGAAGCTTCAGCGCGTTCCACATACGGGGGTTATGGCTGGCGGTGATGATAATGCCGCCGCATGCACCCTCCATGGTCACAGCAATCTCGGTGGTGGGGGTAGAGGCCAAACCGATGTTGACCACATCGAAACCCATGCCCATCAGGGTACCGCATACCACATTCTTGACCATCTCACCACTGATACGTGCATCACGACCCACAACTATCTTGTTGCTGGTGACCTTTGTCGTGCGGCGTATGAGTGTAGCGTAGGCCGATGTGAACTTCACAATGTCGAGGGGATTAAGAGTGTCCCCTGCTCGTCCGCCAATGGTTCCGCGGATGCCTGAGATAGATTTGATTAGTGTCATTTTGTTTTATGTTTATAATCTGTATAGTGTTGTGTTCTGACTAAAGCCGTTTGTCACCTGACGAGCACCTTGGTGCCGCCTATGATGTAGATGCTTCCGCGTGAAGGCTTGAGCACCCTCATGCCCGTGAGCGAATAGATTTCGGCAGTGGGAGGGATGCTCTCGATGGCCATCACACCCGTTCCATCTACCACTGTCACCTGCACCGAAGCCTGCACGCCAGAACCATCGGTGGCCTTGGCAGTAATGGTGGCTGTACCCACCGAACGGGCTGTGACGGTGCCGTATTCATCCACAGTGGCAACAGCATCGCTGGAGGATTTCCAACTGAGCTGCGGATTGGTGGCTGTGGCAGGCAGCACGCTGACGCCCAGACGGTGCACATCATCGACCACCAGACCCAATGAGCTCTCGCTCAGAGCAATGCTGGTGACATAAGTCTTGGCCAAGGATACGTTGTAGGTAACGTCAGCAGGATGATAGGTGGTTCCGTTGGCAGCGGTGAGCACCTGGTTGGCCAGAGTGACAGTGCCGCCTGTGAAACCTTCTTCGGCCTGCAGGATGAACGAGATGAAGGTGCCGTTGAGCGTCTTGAAGGAGTTGTTGGCAGTGGAATATGCCAGCACACGCACATGGTCCTGTTGTATTCCGCGCTTGAGCACATGGGTATCGCTGAACATGTTGCCCACGTTCACATTCTGGGTATCAACGGCAAGAGCGCCGTTGAGGATGATGTCGGCCTGGCAGGCAGTAATGCCTCGGGGAGCTGACATCCACACATTGAGCTTGCGTGTGCTGCCGCTCTTGATGGAGGAATTGCTGCTGTACATGCGTGCTTTGCCTTCGTTGTCGGGCTGGAAGTGTATGGTTTCACCGCCTATGCCACCGATGATGCCCACCACATCGAGCACGTTGACCGCTCCGTCATAGTTGACATCGGCATTATCGGTAAAGAAGCCTGCGGGAGTTCGGCCCACGATGTGCTCGGCCTCCCAATCGGCATCGGTGAGCGTGAGAAGATCGTCCTTCTGCACATCTCCCATGAGAACCTTCTCGTTGGAGTAGGTTCCGTCGTCATTGCGCAGCACCTTGCCGTGACTGATGTCGAACACAGGATGGGCATCCTCACCCAAGCGCTGGAACCAAAGAGGCTTGTCGCCCTTGGGCTGATTGAGTTTATAACAGAGTTCGCCACTGCGTACCGCTTCATCGGTCACCTGCGGCAACTGGGTGCCGAAGGTGCTATAGCAGTTGGTGATATTGATGGTGGAGGCGTAGCGCAGCACTTCACGCCCGTCATCACAACCAGTCACCTGGCCTGTGTTCCAGCAGCCTGACACCTGGGCGTTGTTGCCCAACCAGCCCGAGAGAGCACCGCTCTCGAAGCCGCCAGATATGTTGCCCGTATTGTAGCAGTCGCGCATGACTATCTGGCAACCGTTGCTCATGTTGCAGCCAAGGATGGCAGAAGCGTTGCGCCCGCTGCCTGTGACGGGAGCTTCATTGCCCACACGCTCGATGGTCACCTGGCCACCGGGCTTGGTGACACCCACCAGACCCACATAGGAAGCACCCTTGATGGAGCAAGAGGAGTCGAACACAAAGTCGCGTATCTGCACTCCATCGCTCACGGTACCGAAGAGACCGCAGTTGTCATTGCCCACGATATTGAGGTTGCTTATGGTATGCCCGCGTCCGTCAAAGATGCCCTGGAAGGGATGCTGTGCGTTGCCAATGCAGCGGAAGTCGCCACTGAAGCCCGACATATTGATGTCATTGGCCAGATAAGCCTCGGAGCGGTTGGCACCGGAGTTGACTGCCACAGCAAACTCCACGAGGTCGGAGGCCGACTTGATATAGAAGACCGAGTCGGTATAGAGTTTTCCGTTGGCATAGCCAAGGAAATTGTCTATCCACTTGAGGCGGTCGTGGAAGAAGTTATGCAATACTTTCACCTCGGCATCATAGGAGCCCAAGGCCACAGGATTCTGATGAACCATGCTGTTGAGGATGGGCCAGCGAGTGAAGTTGAGACGCTGCGAAGCATCGAGCACCTGGGCTGTACTGTCGATATAGGCAGTGAGCGACTCCTCGGAAAAAGCCCCGCTGCGGCGCATCTCTGCCCATATCATCCTGAGACGGGCTGCTGCGTAGGGATCCTGAAGCACGCGGTTGACAAAGGACACCATGCCTGCAGCGGCACTTCCACCACTGCGATAGACCCAGTCGGTGCGGTTGCTCACGGGATAGATGCGCACATCATTGTCCATGGCAAGGTCAAAGTCCCACACCGGACCTACGTAGAAAGGCACCTGCTCGCGGTTCTTGTACATATAGGTACTCCAATAGGTGTCGGTGTTGCCCGAGAGTTCTCCCACGATGAAATGGCGCAGGAAGCTCTCCACATCAAGCTTGGAGCGGTAGCCCACCTTCTCGTCCTTGAAACTGGAAGACCATAAAGCACCCTCCAGAAGGTTGAAAGCACGCTTGACATACGACTTCTGCTGCATGGTGATGTCGTCATCGCCGGGCGACTTGATGGTGACCGGGATGCCGTGTGCACTGCTGAACCAGGAGGTTTCCTGGCTTGCATAGGCATCCACTTCCACCAGATAACCGCCAGACACCGTAGGTTCCGTGTTGTCATCGGGTGTCAACTTGGCAATGGCCACACGGTTCTTATCCACCGTTATCTGGTCGCAAAGCTGGTAGCAGCCCTTATATTCGCCATTGAGAATGACATCCACAGGCTGGCAATAGGGAGTGTAGGCCAGTCCCAAGCGGCGACTGAGCTCGAAGGCAACTATGTTGCGCATGAGTGTCTTGTCGCCATAGTTGTTGATGAGCGTCCATTTCTTGGCCTTGGCAGGCGACTCCTGAGGTGTTCCCATCAGCAGCCTCTTGCTCTTGCCATCGTAGAACTTGATGCGGTAAGGCTTCTTGGGAAAGCCCCAGGAGGCGTTTCCACGACCACGCAAAAGCATGGTATCTTCCTGAATTCGAGTACCTCCGTCATAGATGAGAGCCATATAGGAGGGCATCTGATTGACCTTATCCTTGGGGTCGTAACCAGCCACAGTGTGCATGATGAGCGTGGGAAGATTGGTCACCTGATAGAATCGGGTATTATCGCCAACACCCTTCTGGCCATAGAACTCCACCTCGCCTATGTTGCAGCGGGCATCATTCGGACCCACATAACGCACGTAGCGGAAACCGCGAGATACATTGACATCGGCATAGAAATGCTTATGGTTGGCTCCTGCCTGGGGGATGAGATAGAGAGGAACGGCATCAAGGAAGTCGGGACGATTGGCTCCCTCGAACAGGCCCAACTGCACACGTTTGGGCTGACTGGTACGTGATACCCAGCCCACACGGGTGATGATGTGAGGAGTTCCCAAGTCGAGACCGACCCAGGTGTTCGATCTGTCGAGCGAAGCATAGTATGTGTCGGGGTTGCCGTCAAAGGCGCACGCCAGGGTGTTGACCGTTTCCGAAGACATGCCAGTGGAATAATCCACGTTGGGCGAGCCGATGGGAGTTCCCTTCAGCTTGCTTCCTACTGCCGCGCTGAGCGTCACGCTCATGCCGAGCATCGTTATGAGGCAGACCACTTGCCGCCAGATACCACTTCCCTTCATCCCGTTATAGTTCCAGTCAGATTATTCTTTCTGCAAATATACATCATTTTTCGTGGGCCTGCAGACAGTTTTCCTATAAAATATGATTCGCGCGCATATTTTGATGCAATAGAGACACAAGCAGCAGGGAAATGGCGTACCTTTGCCCCTGGAAGAACTTAAAACATGTAAGGATATGGCAAAGATCAATGTGCCGGTACTCTTGCTTACCGGCTATCTGGGCAGTGGAAAGACCACGTTGCTCAACAGAATCCTTTCCAACAAGCGGGGTATTCGCTTCGCGGTCATCGTCAACGACATCGGCGAAGTGAACATCGACGCCAACCTGATACAGAAAGGCGGCATTGTAGATAAGCAGGACGACAGTCTGATAGCACTCCAGAACGGTTGCATCTGCTGCACTCTGAAGATGGATCTGGTGCAACAGATAAGTGACATCATTGCACAGCAGCGCTTCGACTACCTGGTCATCGAGGCCAGCGGAATATGTGAACCCGCACCTATAGCGCAGACCATCTGCTCGATACCATCCATGGGAGAGCCTGTGACAAGGGGTGGAATACCCGTGCTGGACTGCATAGCTACGGTGGTGGATGCACTCAGGATGAAGGACGAATTCCAGAGCGGCGAGGGACTGATGAAGCCAAGCATTGCCGAGGAGGACATCGAGAACCTGGTGATACAGCAGATAGAGTTCTGCAACATCATACTGCTCAACAAGGCCAGCGAAGTAGAGCCGCACGAGCTGGAACGCATCAGGCAAATCATCAAGGCGCTGCAGCCCAAGGCGGAAATCATTGAATGTGACTATGGAAACGTGGAACTCGACCGTCTGCTCAACACTGGGCTGTTCGACTTTGAGCGTGTAGCCACTTCGGCAGCCTGGATAGATGAGATAGAGCATCATCATGGCGACGAGGAGGAAGAGCATCACGAGCATCACCACCACGAGGAGGAAGACGAGCATCATCACGAAGAAGACGAGCACGAACACCACCACGAGGAGGAACACACGCATCATCACCACCATCATCACCACCATGACGAGGAGGGAGAGGCTGAGGAATATGGCATCGGCACCTTTGTCTATTACCGCCGCAAGCCGTTTGACCTGAACCGCTTCGACCACTTCGTAGCCCGTCTGTGGCCAGCCAACATCATCCGCGCAAAGGGTCTCTGCTACTTCAAAGGCGAGGAAGATGTGTGCTATGTATTCGAACAGGCAGGCAAGCAAGTGGGCTTGCAGAACGCAGGCCAGTGGTATGCCACTATGCCCAAAGCGGAACTTGATGCCATGCTTGCCAAGGATGCAGGCCTGCGCAAGGATTGGGACGAGCGCTACGGAGACCGCATGCAGAAGATTGTCTTCATCGGTCAGCATCTCGACAAGGAGGCTATCACTACCCTGCTGGACGAGTGTCTGGTGGAGGACTGACAGGCTGAACCATACTGCACAACCAACCTCTGCGGCATCATCTGCCGCAAGCGTCAAATAAGGAAAGAGAGGAGGATGACTGGGTGAGCGCCATAGCTCGCACCGGTCATCCTCCTCCTGCATTCACAGGAAAACACCCGATGAAAGCGGAAAAAATGCTGCGCAATGCCACTCACCACGCAGCATCTTTTCATAAAAAGGGATAAAAAGGTGCAGACAGCGGCATCACAGAAAATAGCAACAAAACTGCGCCTGAAAACACAGTGCGCTGCGATGCCCAACGCAGCACGCTGCGACAGCCAATGCAATGCGCTGCGAGAGCCAACGCACCGCACTGCATGACAGAAGTGAAAAGTGTCCCTGCGGGAAGTGAAAAGTGGTCCCTGCGGGAAGTGAAAAGTGAAGAGTGAAAAGAGAAAAGGGCTGGCGCGGGGATGTGTGGTGTATTGCCATCCCTGCGCCAGCCTAATTCTTAATTCAAAATTCTTAATTCCTAATTCTCCTCATTTCTATCTCGTGCACACCCGAGGGCAGTTCGATGGTTCCCTCATGCCCTTTCACGATGAATCCATCGGGGATGGTGAGGGTAGCGCGGGAGTTTGCGGGAATGCTCACGGTATAGTTCACAAGGCGGCCCTTGCTGGTCCATGAGGACACTATCTGCCCATAAGGTGAGGTGTGAGACGCACTGAACGAGCTGAGCGAGGTTGGGAAATAAGGCGTAAGACGAATATGGCGGAAGCCAGGCTCGCATTCATCGGGATAGATGCCGCCCAGTCCCTTGTAGAACCAAGCGCCTATCTCGCCAAACATCATATGGTTGTCCGAGATATCGCGCTCTGCATCCAGACGCCAGTTCTCCAGCAAGGTAGTGCTGCCATTGCGCACCCACCATCCCCATGAAGGGTAGCTGTCCTGCACCGCCACGCGATAGGCCGTCTCGGGATAACCATGCTGGCTGAGAGCACCAAGCAACGCTTTGCAGCCGAGCACACCCACATCGAGGTGATAGCCAGCCGCCTGCACCCGCTCATTGAGGCGCTTTGCCACCAGCGCCTCACACTCGTGCGGCACCACACCCCAGTAAAGTGGAACGCTCTGCTCAGTCTGCGTACCGCTGGCATAGATGCCCGTTTCGCGATTGAGATAGCGGTCGTTGATAGCCTGACGGATATCGTCTGCCAAACGGCCGTAGCGTTCTGCATCGGCCGTTTTACCGAACAAACGGGCTGCATTGGCCAGTATGCGGGCATCGGTATAGAAATATACGCTGGAGGTGAGTTCCTTGTTGCTGCCCACAGTCACAGGCACCCAGTCGCCCCTGCCCCAGTCTGCGAGATGCTGGGGGAAGCGGTTATCCACATAATCCACGTAGCGTCGGATGTTCTCGTAGCAGTCACGCAGCGCCTGGTCATCGCCATAGAACAGGTAGAGCGTCCAAGGTATGATGGCAATGGTACTGGTCCAGTCGAGTCCGTTATCCGTGCCGTAACCCCAGCCGCATGTGGGTATGATGTCGGGCAGAACGCCGTTGGGCTGCTGTTCGTCCCTATGATCCTGCATCCACTTCTCGTATATGGTGATGCCGTCATAGTTGTAGAGTCCGGCCTCTATAGCAAGATGTCCGTCGCCGGTCCAGCCGTTCTTCTCGCGCTGAGGGCAGTCGGTGGGCAGCCCCATGAGGTTGGACAGATACGACATACGGCTTGCATGCATCAGTTTGCCTATGATGGGGTCAGAAGCCGTTATGCTGCCCACCTGCGGTACATCGCTGTGCAGGAAGCAGGCAGTGAGGTTGTCCGTGGTGAGTTCAATGGGCTGCGAACTCTCCACCTGCACATAGCGGAAGCCTTTATAGTTGAATTGCGTGCAATATTCATCGGTTTCACCGCTCAAAGTGACCACATCGGTCTGGAAGGGATCACGCTCCCGGTCACCCCTATAATACACGTCGATGTTGGATTGGTCGATGGCTCCATCCTTGCCCAGGCGCTCTGCATGACGCAAGTGCAGTACAGTTCCGCGCTCACCCTGTAGCCGTAAACGGGTCACTCCAGCCATGTTCTGACCGAAATCAAAGAGCCAAACTTTGTCGGAGAGGCGCTTCAACTCCACTGCCTTACGCTCCCACTCGATGCGTATGGGGCGGGCTTGCTGGGCCGTCACATGCTGGGCCGGACAGGGGCGGAAGCCCACTCCTTGCCATTTGCTATCGTCAAACTCGGGACAATCCCACCCTTTCTGTGTGCGGGTGAAGTCGCGATGCTCGCCCGTATAAATGTTGTCCTGCACGATTTCCCCTTCGCTGGTGCGCCAGGAAAGGTCAGTTGCCACCACCTGCTCAGTGCCGTCGGTATAGGTGAGAACGAGGTCCATGCAGAAGGTGGGACGGTTTCTCCAGGGTGCCCGCTCGAAGTTCCACACGCCGATGGACTGGTGATTGTACCATCCGTTACCCAGCACCACACCCGCTGCATTCACCCCTCGGCGCACGAGTGAAGTGACATCGTGGGTGACGTAGAGCACTCTGCGGTCGAAGCGGGTGTAGAGTGGATCGAGCATGTGATTGCCCACTCGCCGGCCATTGATGCTCAGTTCGTAGAGTCCCGCAGCAGCCATATAGATGCGGGCATGCGCTATCTCCTTATCCACCGAGAACGTCTTGCGGAAGTAGGGAGCAGGAAGCGCATCGGGACCCTTGCCGTCTCCTATCCAGTGTCCATGCCACTCGGCACGGCTGCCCAAACCCGTCTCAAAGGTCTGCACACCGCTGTCGGCCTGCCGGTCACCGTAGTTGGCCAGCACGCGCCAGTAATATCGGGTGCGGGGCTGAAGCGGCTGTCCCTCATAGCGCACCAGCACGCGGTCGTCCTGACCATACTGAGAGCTCACCAATTTGCCCTGCATGCTGAGAGCCGAAAGCGAGTCGAGCGCCACCACCAGCCGCCATGACTGCTGCCGTGCAGCCCGGCAAGTGCTGTCGGGCATCCAGCTGAAGCGCGGATGGGGAGTGTCTATACCCAATGGAGAAGAGAGGTGCTCAGTCCAAGCCTTGAGCGTGAAATCGGAAGCCGCAGCGCTCATGGTGAGGCCGAGCAATGCAGCTTGAAGTGCGAAAAACATCCTTTTCATCGTGGTTTCTTATCGGTTAAATGAATTTATCATGCGGCTTTTGGGACTAAATGGGACTGATTTCTGCCTCACGCCAAGCGCATCCAAGCACATCTGCACGGGGCAGACCGATGGAACAAAGGCTGCCGCACAGAGCGGGCGGGCAGGATGAAGAGTCCTCTTCATTGCTGTCAACGGAAGATTTTAGTTCGTTTCCCTTGCGAAGTTAGCGATTTTCCTGCATTCAAGAAGCTTTCCCGACTGCTTTTCTGAGCTGCGGGGAACAAAAAGGGCATCTGCTTCCACATTTCGAGCCTGCGGGGAGGAAGATAAGGCGGATTATTGTTAACTTTGCCTTGCAAACCACAAAACAAGACCCGTTATGAAGAAACTCGCAGTCATGCTGCTGGCCGCTCTGGCCTTCGTGGCAGCACAAGCACAGAAACCCACCTGGGAAACGAAAATCTGGGAAGGCACTCAGCCACCCACGTCAAACGGCATCACCGAACAGGAATACGATGATGGACAGCACTCCAACAAGGTTACAGTGCCCACGCTGACGGTATATGTACCGCAGAAACCCTGCGGTCTGGCCATCCTCGACTGCCCTGGAGGAGCCTATTACGACGTTTGGTACCAGCCCGAAGGGCGTGCAATGGCACAATGGTATCTCAATCAAGGAATCACCTATGCCGTTCTGAAGTACCGTCTGCCCAACTCCCATCACCAAGTTCCGCTGGAGGATGTGCACCAGGCAATGCATCTGATGCGCCAGCATGCACAGCAATGGGGCTTCAGCAAGCTGGGCATACAGGGCTGCAGCGCCGGTGGACACCTGGCTTCAACAGCAGCCACGCACTTCACCAACGCAGAGAACCGTCCCGACTTCCAGATTCTATTCTATCCCGTAATAACGATGGATGCGGCATTCACGCACCAGGGAAGCCGCGAGAACCTGCTTGGCAAGAACCCTTCACAGCAGTTGGTGGATCTCTACAGCAACGAGAAACAGGTGACCAAGCAGACTCCTCCCGCCTTCATAATGCACAGTGCGAACGACGACATAGTGCCTCTGCGCAACAGTCTGGAGTACTGCCAGGCTCTGACCGACAAGGGTGTATCGGCTGTGATGCACATCTACCCCGACGGCGGACACGGCTGGTGCTACCATGAATGGTTCGTGTGGAAGGACCTGTACAAGGCTGAACTGGCCGAATGGCTGCGCCGCATCGAGCGATAAAACAGGCTTCCAACGGAGTTCCAAGGCATTTCCGAACAAGAACCAATACATTACTATATATAAGAGCAAGAGATTATGAGATACACCAAATGGCTGTTAGTCATCCTGGCTGCGCTGCTTTGCGTGCCCACGCTGCAGGCTCGCCGCATGAAACTGATGACCTACAACATCCATCACGGTGAGGGAACAGACAGGAAGTATGCACCTGAGCGCATTGCCAGAATGATATTGGCCGAAGCTCCCGAAGTGGTGGCACTGCAGGAAGTAGATAGTGCAACCCAGAGGATAAAGGGGCACTACGTGGCCGGAGACATTGCCCAACACACGGGGATGCATGCCACCTATGCAGGAGCAATCCCCTTCCAGGGTGGCAAATACGGCATTGCGCTGCTGAGCAAGACTGCTCCCAAGGCCGTCACACGCATCCCCTTGCCCGGAAGAGAAGAGAAGCGCGTGCTGCTGGTGGCCGATTTCGGACCGTATGTGGTGTGCTGCACCCACCTCTCACTCACCGAGGAAGACCGCATGAACTCCATTCCCACCCTGCAGAAAGTGCTGAAAAAGTACCGCCACAAGAAGGTGTTCGTCATGGGCGACTTCAATGACTCACCCAGATCGGCCTTCATGAACGAGCTGTGCAAGCACTTCCAGGTGCTGTCGAGCACCATCACCCCCACCTTCCCCAACGATGTGCCAACCGAGATCATCGACTTTGTCATCACCCGCCGAGGCATCAACCAGCCGCGTGCCACCGGCATGCACGTCACTGTGGGAAGCGTTGCATCTGACCACTGTCCGCTCTCTGTGGATGTGGAGTACTGAATGCAAGGGGCAAGCGACCGCGATGAACAACAACACACAAACTATCTAAAGACGAGACGATGAAGAGAACCTTTCTGCTGGCAGCATTCCTGATGGTGCTCACCAGCACAATGGCAAGCCCGAGATGGAGCATTGCCGGCCACCATGCAGTGGAGTGGGACGGCCAACGAGGCGGTCTGCCCCATGGCGACCATGTGGAGATGAGCGGCCGACGCGCTGCGGTAGTGTATTACTGGAACGTGGATAAGGAGGGGCGATTCAGCGTGGACCGCCACCTGGTATTCCCGCTTCTGCGCAACCTGCCAGACAACACCCATGCCAGCTGGATGCCGCATTCCGACATAGATTTCCTCGATGGAATCACCGTCAACGGGCGCTCACTGGACCAGGAGAGCGTGAAGCGGGTGCGCCTGGACGGCCAACTGACCGTACTCTCAACAGCCAACGGTGACGGATGCACCTTCACCATAGAGCGCACGCTATGGCCCAGCACCACCCAGCAGGCGGTGTGCGAGCGCTACGTCATCAAGAACACCGGCAAACAGGAGAAGCAAGTGAGGATGCCGGCAGTGCGCTACGAGCGCGTGACCAACAGCAAGAACTATCTGGACGGACCTTACTGCCTGCTGGCCAAGAACAGTCTGGAAGAGGAAATACGAACCACTCTGAAGCCTGGCGAAAGCCTCATCTTCAACGCTACCATCGAGGCATACAAGAAAGGAAAGGAACATGAACTGACCCTGGATTTCGCCAAGGAAGCGGCCAGCAGAGCGCAGTTTGTGCAGACGGTAACCACTAACCTGGACTTCCATTGCCCCAACGACACCCTGAACACCCTGTTTGCCATGTCGAAGATAAGGGGTGCCGAGAGCATCACAGACACTCCCGTGGGCCCGATGCAGTGCCCGGGAGGAGAGTCGTACTACGGTGCCATGTGGTGCAATGACCAAGCGGAATACATCAATCCCTTCTTCCCCTTCCTGGGTTACGACCTTGGCAACGAGAGCGCAATGACCACCTGGAACTGCTACAAGAAGCTGACCAACCCCGAGTATAAGTTTATGCCATGGAGCATAATATGCAACGGCAGCGACACCTTCGGACCCTTCGACCGCGGCGACCAGGCTATGCTGGCCTACGGAGCAAGCCGCTACTGCCTGGAAAGGGGCGACCGCCAGGTGGCCGAGCAAGTGTGGCCGCTCATCGAATGGTGCCTGGAGTACTGCCACAGGAAGCTCAACCAGCATGGGGTGGTGGCCAGCGATGCCGATGAACTGGAGCATCGTCTGCCGGCGGGCGATGCCAACCTGTGCACCAGCAGCCTCTATTACGATGCACTCAACAGCGCAGCCTATCTGGCCCAAGCACTCGGCAAACCTGCCGCAGTGGCCTCCACCTACCGCAAACAGGCAGCTGAACTGAGAAAGAATATCGACCTCTTCTTCCATCACGAGGTGGAGGGATATGACACCTACCGATATTATGAGGGCAACGACAAACTGCGCTCCTGGATAAGCATCCCGCTCACCATGGGCATCTACGACCGTGCCAAGGGTACGGTAGAGGCTATGTTCAGCCCGCAACTATGGACAGAGAACGGTATGCTGAGCGTCAGCGGCGACAAGATATTCTGGGACCGCACTACCCTCTACGGCCTGCGCGGCTCTATGGCAGCCGGTTATGCCGACCGAGGAGTGGAGTTCCTGCAGAAGTTCAGCGCCATACGCCTGCTGGGCGAACACGTCCCCTACGTGGTGGAGGCTTGGCCCGAAGGCGGACAAAGGCACCTGAGCACCGAGAGCGCACTCTATTGCCGCATCTTCACAGAGGGTTTGCTGGGATTCCGTGCCACTGGATTCCAGTCCTTCAACCTCACTCCGCAGATGCCCACAGCATGGGACCATTACTCATTCAGGAACATCCATGCCTGCTCACAGCAGCCCATGGACATCGAGGTAAAGCGCCTGAGTGCCAACAAGCTGCTGGTAAAGGTGAGCCGCGGAGGCAAGTTGGTGCGCAAAGTCACTACCAAGCCCGGGCAGACGGTGAAGTTCTGAAGCAAAAGGGCTTTACACTCATGCAAACCATAAAGAAAGGTTAAAAAAGCGAGGAAGCGCGTGTTAAAGATGGTAAAACAGGCATGCGCTTCCCCGCTTTATACCTACCTTTGGACAGAGAAACGAACTGAAGTCTAACTCACAAACAAGATCTATTATGAACACAAAAGGACTTATCCTCTCTGCCATCATCGTGGCAATGGGAATGACAGCTGCCGGAGTGGCCATCAGAAATGGCATCGTAACCTTCAAGGACCGCGACCGCTGCGTGGTGGTAAAGGGTTTGGCCGAACGGGAAGTGAAGGCCAACAAGGTGTCGTGGCCTCTTACATATAAGGAGATAGGCAACAACCCATCGGAGATGTACAATATCATCGAGCACAAGAACAAGCAAGTGGTGGACTTCCTGAAGGCAGGCGGAGTGAAGGACAACGAGATAAGCGTGAACTCCCCCACCATTTCGGACCGCCAGGCAAGCAGCTACAACAACGAGGTGATGACCTACCGCTATGTGGCCAAGAGTGTTATCACGGTCACCAGTACCAATGTGGATCTGGTGCGCGGCCTCATCACCAAGCAGGCCGAGCTCATGCGACAGGGCATCGCACTGGTGAGCGAGGAGTATGGCAGCGACCAGGTAACCTACAGCTTTACGGGTCTGAACGACATCAAACCCGCCATGGTGGAGGAAGCCACCAAGAATGCAAGGGCCACCGCACAGAAGTTCGCCGACGACTCTGACTGCTCGCTGGGCGGCATACGCAACGCTCAGCAAGGCCAGTTCAGCATTGAGAGCCGTGATCAAAACACTCCCTATATCAAGAACATCCGCGTGGTGAACACCATCGAGTACTCTCTCAAGTAGGCATGATACTGGACATCGACGACGTACTGGTCTCTTCGGACATCATCACAGAGCACTTCTGCTGCGACCTTGACGCATGCAAAGGCATCTGCTGCGTGGAAGGGGATGCAGGAGCACCAGTCACACTGGAAGAGATAGCGGGCATAGAAGACTCGCTCGACAGCGTATGGAACGACATGACAGCACAGGCACAAGCTGTGGTAGATAAGCAAGGTGTGGCCTACAACGACTGTGACGGAGAGCTGGTGACAAGCATCGTGGGCGGCAAGAACTGCGTGTTCACGTGCTATGAGCACGATTGCTGCCTGTGCGCATTGGAGCGCGCCCACCGAGCCGGCAAGACTGACTTCGTGAAGCCTATCTCGTGCGCCCTCTACCCCATCCGCGAGAAGCGGTTTGCCAACGGCACTGTGGCGCTCAACTATCACCGCTGGGATGTGTGCCAGCCCGCTGTCAAGAAGGGACGCGAACTGGGTCTGCCCATATACCGCTTCCTCGAAGGACCGCTCACGAGGCGCTTTGGCAAGGAGTGGTATGACTCGCTCTGCGAAGTGGCAAAGCACATCGGAGAATTGGAACAATAACACTTGGTGGTAATTAGGAATTAAGAATTTTGAATTAAGAATTGGGCCTTGTGACAATTAGGAATGCAGAATTTTGAATTAAGAATTGGGCTGACGCAAGGCCCGGAGGTCGATTCTTAAGATATAAAACCGTGGTGCTCCAACAGAAACACCACGGTCTTTTGTTTTTACTGCTGCAACATCCCCGATTTCTCACCACGCTGCGATGGCCAACGCAGCACGCTGCATCGGGCAGCGCAATGCGCTGCGATGGCACATGCAACGCGCTGCCTCTCCCACCCCATCGGGATACGCCATTTTACGAAAAACCGCATATCTGCATCTGCACATGGGCAGGAATGCAAATACGCGGTTATGCTATGATGCCGTCACTATGATGCGGGCATCAGAGTAATGCGTACTTCAGCACGAAGAGGACGGCCAAAACTATCATGCCAAGCTTCAGCTCGCGGTAACGTCCCGCGAAGATGCGCAGCAGCACATAGGTTATCAGACCCATGAGAATGCCGTCGGAGATGCTGTAGGTGAGGGGCATCAGGGCGATGCACACGAATGCAGGCACAGCATCAGCGAAGTCACCCAGGTGGAGCTTCGATACGTCTGTCATCATCATCACGCCTACGAGCACCAGCGCAGGGGCTGTTGCCTGGGCAGGAATAGCCAGGAACAGGGGTGCAAGGAACAATGCCAGGACAAAGCAAATGGCAGTGGTGAAGGAGGTGAGACCGCTGCGACCGCCTGCATTCACGCCCGAAGCGCTCTCCACATAGGTGGTCACAGTGCTGGTTCCCAGCATGGCACCTGCAGCGGTACCGATTGCATCGGCCATGAAAGCCTCGGTCAGATGGGGGATATTGCCCTTCTCATCCACCATGCCGGCACGATGGCTCACGCCCAGAAGCGTTCCGATGGTGTCGAACATATCGATGAAGAGGAACGTGAGGACGCATATGGCCATGTCGAAACTCAGCACATTGTGCCACTCGAACTTCATCACCACGGGAGCGATGCTGGGTGGCACGTCGAGCACACTGCTGAAATGGGTCACACCCAAGGGAATGCCTATCACGGTGGTCACCAGTATGCCGATGAGCAGAGCACCTGTCACCTTCTTGATAAGCAGCACGGCGCTGAGCAGGATGCCGAATGCGGCAAGCAGCACAGCAGGGTCATGCAGGTTGCCCATAGTGACAAAGGTGGCAGGGCTGGCCGATACGATGCCGGCATTCTTCAGTCCGATAAAGGCGATGAAAAAGCCTATGCCGGGCGAGATGGCACGGCGGAGCACCAGCGGCATGGAATCTACTATCTTCTGGCGAAGGCCTGTGAGAGTGAGCAGGATGAAGATGATACCCTCGATGAATACGGCTGTGAGGGCAAACTGCCAGCTATAACCCATGGTGAGCACCACGGTGTAGGCAAAGAAGGCATTGAGTCCCATGCCCGGAGCAAGGGCAAAGGGCAGCTTGGCATACATGGCCATGACCAGGGTGGCAAGCACCGAGGAGATGACCGTAGCGGTAAACACGGCCCCTTTGTCCATGCCGGCATCGGAAAGGATGCTGGGATTGACGGCCAGGATATAGGCCATGGTGAGGAAGGTGGTGATGCCTGCTATCACCTCACGCTTCACCGTCATCGACGATGGAACGAATCCGAATAACTTCTGCAACATACTTCTCTTCTTTCGTTAATTGGCTGGATGGGGTTGTCAAATGCTCCACTTGAGCGCGATGGTGGGGTTCCAGTAGAAGGAGCGCTTGCTCTTGGCAGCATTGTACCATACGAAGTTGTTGCTCAGCTCCCACTCTGTACCGATAGACAGTTTGTTGTTCGCGCTGTGGCGGTTCACTATGTTGAACCAGAACTGGGGCTCTGTGAGGAAGATCAGACCACGCTGGTCGCTGCCCTGCTTGCCCTTATACACGTTCTTGGGAGTCTGTGCATACCACAGGTCAGCAAATCCGCTGAAGGTGCACAGGTCATTGGCAAAGGTGATACCCCACACTGCGGTGGTCTGGAAACTGGCATGACCATCCACTCCATTGCCCTTGAGCATGTGCTTGTAAAGCGCCTGGAAGGTGAAGGTCTTGCGGAAGTCATCGTTGTGCCACTGGAGTGCGGGACCAACCAGAATGCACTGCTGGAAGGGACCCGTCTGGTTCAGACCGCCATTGTATTCGCCGTGCGCGGTGAAACTCACGTTGCTGTCCTTTACCTTGGCAAAGGTAAAGTCGCGGCTTACCTCCCAGTAGGCTCCCACCACACCGCGCGTTGTGCTGCCCGTCTTCTTGCTCCGATAATCCATATCCACGAAGAAGAAGGTGCTTCCGAGCTTGTCTGCCTTGAACATCTCCACAGTAGTGGTGATAGGCTGACGACCGTCTTCGCTGTCGGGATTAGTGGCCTTGCCGAGGTCGTAATGCAGTTGGACATTCACCTGGGAGAAGGCTGCAATAGCCATCACTTGCGCCAGTACGCACAGGAACAGTTTTCTCATTTTGATAGAGGTTTGAGATGAGTAATTTGATGATAAATATTGCTCAGGCACACAGAGACAGGCTCTTGCCCGCTTCCTGCGCGCCGTGGGATTTCCGTTGGTCCGCTTCCCTGGCATGGGCTGAAGGCCGGCCAGGCAGGGACGGCAGTGCGACAGGCGGCAGGAGATGCGCTCCCTGATGCCCGCCGCCACCGTTCAGAGTTCGCTGATGATGGCTTCGCACTCCTTGCGCTTCTTCTCCGGCACCTCCAGCTCCGCAGCGGGATGGCCTATGGGCACTATCACCGAAGCCTCTTCATCGGGCTCCAGGCCCAGCAGCTCATGCAGGCGGGCGGCATCGAAGTTGCACACCCAGCACGAGCCAAGTCCCTGCTCGGCGGCTGCCATGCAGATGTGCTCGGCTGCGATGGCAATGTCGATGTCGCCATGACGCTTGCCGTCACGGCGCACCCACTCCTCCTGGTGGCGCACTACACATATTATATATAGGGGAGCCTGGGCTATCCATTCGCGCTTGTAGCACGATTGCACCTGCTGGCGTACAGCCTCCGACTTCACCACGATAAACCTCCATGGCTGAAGGTTGACCGCCGACGGAGCCAGGCGGGCGCACTCAAGGATATACTCCAGTTGACTCTCACTCACGGGCTCTGCGCTATAGCTGCGCACAGAAAACCGCTGCTTGCATAAATCCAGAAAACTCATACTTCGATTACATTCCTTTAGCAAAGGTAACATATTTTAATGTAACAGATGACACATATCGGTCTATTAGTGCACAGATACCGCAATAAAACGCGAAAAACGCCGAAATGGGAGCAAAAAGAGTGCGGAAGAGGGATTATAGATGTACCTTTGCACAGGAGGGGCACATCTGTGAATGATTCCAAGAAGCAGGGAGCCTGATTCCACGCAGTGCGGTGCATCCACCATCGCAGCGCGCTGCATCGGCTATCGCAGCACGCTGCGTGGGCACATGCAGCGCACTGCGTCAGACGGGCCATCCGGCTGCCGCTTTCTGCGCACCCGCCTCCCTGGACACACTTGCCCTACCCGCCCGTCCTCGCCAGAATGCTTTGAAGCCAGAAGAGGACAGCAGGAGGAGATGGCAAAGCGCCCTCCCCATCGTATCGGAACAAGACAAGAGAGAAGAAAGACAACGGCCACGGAAGAGGAGGAGCATCTTCCTCATCTTAACGGAACAAGACAAAACAGACAAGACATGAATATCATAGAGACAGAGAGCGCCAGCGACCCACGCCTGGCAGCCTACTGCACGCTCACCGAGGCGCAGCTGCGCAACCGGTTGGAGCCCGAGAAGGGAATCTTCATAGCCGAGAGCCCCAAGGTCATCAGAGTGGCAATGGAGGCAGGCTACGAACCTGTATCGCTGCTGTGTGAGCGCAAGCACATCGAGGGTGACGCAGCCGACATCGTGGAGCAGATGGGTGACAAGCCCATATATACAGGCAGCCGCGAGGTGCTGAGCCAGCTCACCGGCTACACGCTCACCCGTGGAGTGCTGTGTGCCATGCACCGTCCCAAGGAGCGCAGTGTGCAGGAGGTGTGTCAGGGAGCAAGCCGCATCGTGCTCATCCACGGCGTGGTAGATTCGACCAACATAGGTGCCATCTTCCGCTCAGCAGCCGCCTTGGGCATCGACAGCGTACTGCTGACACGCGATTCGTGCGATCCGCTCAACCGCCGTGCAGTGCGCGTGTCGATGGGAAGCGTGTTTCTCCTGCCCTGGACATGGGCCGACCAGCCCTACGAGACACTCAGCGAACTGGGCTTCAAGACGGTAGCCATGGCTCTCACCGACAGAAGCATCCCCCTCGATGCACCCTGTCTGGCTGCCGAAGAGCGGCTGGCCATCGTGATGGGCACCGAAGGGGATGGTCTGCCAGCGAACGCCATCGAGGGAGCCGACTACGTGGTGCGCATCCCCATGCAGCATGGAGTGGATTCGCTCAACGTGGCGGCAGCCTCAGCAGTAGCGTTCTGGCAACTGCGCAAGCGCACCGACTGACGGGCGCCAGACTTATCGGAGGGGTGGCAGAGGCGCGAAGCAGCGCGACACGAACGGCAAGGCCAGGCGTAGAGAGTAGTGCCAGTACTCCCAGTTATGCACACCATTCCTCACACGGAACTCGTGGCGGACACCCTTGTTGCGCATCAACTGATGGATGCTGGCGTTGACATCGAACAGGAAATCATCGTCGCCACAGTCGAAGAACCACTTTACAGTACGTAACTTCTGCAGCGTGGCTTCATCGGCCTGCTGCAGAAACTTGATGGTAGAAAGGCGGTTGACCGACTCACGCGTCCTGTAGAGGCAGTCCTGCTTGTCCTTTGGCTCCTCCTTGAAATCGTCGCACGCAAGCCATGCGCTCATGGCAAAGCAGGCGCAGAAGACCTCTGGATGACGCTGGCAATAGGAGGTACTTCCGCCTCCACCCATAGAGAGTCCCATCACGGCGCGGTGTCCTTTCTCCGACACGATGCGGTACTTCTCCTCCACCTGAGGCATAAACTCATTGAAGAAGAAGTCCTCATAGTTCCATCCTTCCACATTGAAGTAGCCACACGGCGTATTGTGCACATCGGAGCTACCCGCATTGGGCATCACTATCACCATCTCGTCGGCCTCGCCCGAGGCTATCAGCTCGTCGGCCACAAGGTTCATACGACCCTTGTCCAACCAGGCGGTGTAGTCATCGCTCAGGCCATGCAGGAGATACACGACGGGATACATGCGTTCGGCCTTGCCGAAGCCATCGGGCAGATACACGTTGTACTTCACCCATGCACCCAGCACCTGGCTCTTGACCGAATCGGTGCGCACACGGCCGGCACTCGCTGCAATGCACTGAAGGGCGAGCAGCAACATCAACATCAGTTTGCTTCTTGTCATATCATATCGTTATTTTAGGGTTAAAGAGTCCCATTTAGTCCCATCCCGCAGAGGCAAGCACACGATTTTGCACGGTTTCACCGCTGTCATCGCTCACCACCACACCTGCTCTCCCTGCACGCAGGTGAAGGGCCGCGTGTCGCTTCCACGGGTCTTGTTACGCAGGAGGTAAAGCCCGTCGGGCGAGATGTGGTCATACCTGAGCCACGGATGCTCAGCCTTGCGAGTGTCGAGCAAGAGCCACTTCTTGCCGTTCCAGCAATAGAGCTGGTAGGTGTCGTCCGGCTCTATAGTGTTGCCGTCACCACGGAACAGGTAGTAGATGCGTCCCACTCGAACCGGTTTGCCAAAGTCCATACCCACCCACGACGACTGGGGCAACGGTGCATCGAAGAAGGTGAGCGCATCTCCGTCGAACACCGCTTCGCGCCGGCCACCCCTGCCCATGAAGGAGCCCGGAGTGCCTATCACCTCTCCTGCGAGCCGCTCACCCGTCTCCCGGCCGAAGAACTGCATCTCGGCCATGTTGCAGTAGCTTAATGGCTGGTCCTGCTTATAGCGCCAGTAGCGGTAAGGCGGTAGGCTGTCGGGCAGTACCAACTCACGTCCGAAGGCATGGCCATCGGTAATGACTGCCACGGTGTGGAAGCTGGCAGAGTCGCTGCAGTTGGATGCCTGTATCTCTCCACCCTCTATCCTACCCAGCACGTCATACACATAACTGAGCGTGGGATAGCGGCGGCGTGCCACCACATGCTCGCTCCCCTGGGTGCGGAAGCCCACCACGCGCATGCTTCCATCATACTCCAACACAAAGGGCAGCCCTATGAACTCCTCCGTCCCATCGGCATTGTAGCGCAGGGGCATGTACAGCACATCGCGTCCCATATCGGTAAAGGTGGCCTTGCCTTGCTTCACCTCGGCATAGGCCACGGGCGTCCAGCCCTTGGTGTCGAACACTGCCAGATATACATAACTGCCGTGGCGCACATTGACGGGCAGGGTGACATCGCAACACTTGGCGTAATGACTGGTGACGTCACGCATGAAGACATTACGGAAGAAGCGGGGGACAAACTTCTCGCGGCGGTTCAGCCGCTTCAAGTCAAGGTTCTGCGCATAGGTGAAGCGGTAGGCCTTGGGCATCTTCTCATCGGGCTTGTGCTCCTCGCCTGGCTGGGTACAGATGCCGGAGAAGGGCACTTCGCGCCCCTCGTTGGTGAGCACCACATTCCATGAGTGCCCTATATTGCGGTAGGCCCAGTGCGGTGTGAAGTCCATCACCACGGGTATGCCCTGGCTGCGCAGCAGTATGGTGGCCATGAAGACATAGAAGTCACAGGTACCCATAGGCAACTGCAAGGCATCCTCCAGCCGCATGTTCTGGAACTCGATATTGGCACCATGGTCCGGTTTCATCAGGCTGTTCAGGTTGCAGTTGACCACTTTGGCTGCCTGCAGAGCCGAGTGGGCATACTGGTCACACCAGCTGAGTCGCTCCAGTCCCTGGCATTGATAGCCCTGCATACGCTTGCGCCAGTCGTCGAGCATCTGCATCTCCACCACCTTGTAGGGCAACAGGTACTCGCAGAATTCGTCGTAGCTCAGGTGCCGCGCCCATCTGCCCTCCTTCCACTGGCGGAATGCCTCGTCGATGTTGGCGATGAGATAGTCGGCTGTCACCACCCTGCTGTCCAGTATCTTGTCGGCCTGCTGCATGCCGCATCGTGCGGCAGCGGCATTGATGGAGTCGCGCAGCTCCTCAAAGTCACCTCCCCGCATGCGCCGGCACAGCTCGCCCACCTGCCTCGAGTAGCGCAGTACCTGGGCCGTGTCGGTATAGGAGTAATGGCCAGGCATGTTCTCTATGAGGAAGTGTGCAGCCGCCAGCTTGAGCGAGTCATGGGCATAGTGACGGAGCACCTGCTCCAGTTGCGCACGGTTTTCACCCGCAAACCGGAGGGCTTCCTCCAGCCTGGGGTCGTCATCGCGGCGGCCACAGGCGGCTACCACAAGTAACAGCAAGAGGAGCAGCATGGCTCTGGAACATCCATTCATAAGTAACATTATAACTCTCATAAACCTGCTTTTATTGTTCCAGAATGCAACTTCGGGCCTCTTCCCTGGCCTCTCTCACCAGCGGCGAATCCTGCTTCACAGGCAGGCGCAGCAGGCAATGGGCTATACGCACGGCCTGCTCCCGCATCCCCTGCTGTCTGTAGAGGCGCATGAGGCAGAGCAGCGGATAATGGCGCGCAGGACTCTGGCCATGGGCCTGGCGATAGGCTTGGCAAGCCTGGTCAAAGGCCTGCAGATGCTGATAATTGCGGCCGATGAGCACATAGAACATGGCATCGTTGCTCACCAGAGTGCCCTGACGGAGCACCTGATTGCTCTCGTTGTATCTGCCACAGGAGGCCAGTGCCTGACCGCAACGGAACAGGAACTGGGCATCATGCTGCATGAGGGGCAGCAGGCTGCGGTATTGTTCGATGACACGGGGGCCATTGCTACCCATCACCATACGGCTCTGCCGGGTGGCGAGCACCCGTTGGCGAACCGATGGAACCACCAGAAAAGCCGATATCACCGCGAAAACCGTCAGCACGAAAGCCCTTCCCAGACTTCTCCCTCGGGGCTTGGCTGCATGATGCACGGCACTCCTCCTGCGCGGCGAAGCGGTATAGGCTGCCAGCAGCACCAGCATGAGCTGGAAGGGCAAGAGCTGGAAGGGATAGGAGAAAAGGGAGAAGACAAGCAAGCCGAAGAGCACCAGCCAAAGGGCCGAACTGCGCCTGCGCAATCTGTGGAGCATGTTCAGCACAAGCATGAGGGCGATGAAAAGTCCCGCCACGCCCTGCTCCACCGCCACACGCATGCCGTCGGACAGCGCATAGGTGAGCGTATCGGCATGGGCAGCCAGCGCCAAGGGCATATGGGAATGAAGCGCAGCCGTCTGCTGACCATAGGCATGGAAGAAGGTGCCTATGCCGCTGCCGAAGAACGGACTCTGCGCCACTGCCGACGATGAAACGGCAAAAAACAGCACACGTCCATCGGCTGACCCACGCTTGAGAGCATACAGGAGCAGGAACGCCGCCAGCAGGCAAAGCACCAGCGAGCAGCGCAGACGGAGTGACATACGGCGCCAGCCGGCGGCCACCAGACAGCACAACCCTGCCACCAATGCCGCCCTGCTCCATCCCACAGGCAAGAGCAGCGAGCATAGCACCAGGGTACCTGCGGTGAGCCAGAAGACCAGTTGCCTGACACGAACATTCTGCGATGGAATGGGCGAAAAGAAGCGATACAGCCCCAGGCAGGCTCCCATGAAGAGGGCAGCCGAGCAGGGGCCGGGATTGAGGAATGTGCCCGTGAAGGGGAAGAGGGCATGCCGGCTGCTGCCAGTGAGCAACTGGAAGATGCAGAGCAAGGCCTGAAGGAGTGCAAAGAGCGTGAGCGAGCCTTCGGTGAACAGCGCCGACGGGGCTGAGCACGAGAACAGGAGGCGCAGGCCGGCATAAAGCGAGGCAAGCGACACGGCTCTGACCACAGCATGCAGGCAGGGCACCTGGGGAGTGTACCAAGCCCGCAGAAGCACATAGAGCAGCCACACGGTTACGATGAAATCGATGTTACCGAGGCGCGGGCGCACTGGGGAAACCACCCTCATGCACAATCCCAGCACGGCCAGCACTGCAGCCGCCACAGGCAGGGCGACGTCGGCCCGTCCGAAACCCGTCTGCACCGGGTACAGCATCAGTCCCACCACTACCAGCACACCCGCCAGCGAGAGCAGGTGAGGCAGGCGAAGGGCCATGCCAGAGGGACTGGGGAAAGCATGTTGTCCGTTCATTTCAAACTCCTCATAAACCTGTGTCGGCGCAAGCGGCCCGTCTGCGAGTCACGCCCATAGAGCACGCATTGCGCTACACCTATTATATATTGCTCGGGCACAAGCCCCCAATAACGCGAGTCATTGGAGTCGCACACATTGTCACCCGCCATGAAATAGTAATTGTGCCCGAATGTATGATGGGTCAGAAGCCTCCCGCAGCTGTCACGCACCTCGCCACGCTCCCAGTCGATACGCAGTTCCTGCTGCAGTTCCCACTCGATGGGCTGGCGCAAGTAAGTGGCCGTGAGGGGTGTGAGAGGCACCACATCGCCACAGCAAGGCACGTAGATAGGACCCATGTTCTTCACTGTCCAGGGCACATGAGCGTCGAAGGGATGCACATAGAACACCTCGCGGGTGAAGACGCTGTCAGGCGCGGCAGCCAGGCGTGCCTGCTCCTCCACAAGCCCCAGCGCACCGGGCTGGCGGCTGTTGACATACCGCCCGTCCACCACCGCTATGCTGTCACCGGGAACGGCCAGGCATCGCTTGGCATAGACATGATTGATGAGGAAGGAGATGCGCGCATCGTGCTGCGGACCATTGAATACTACCACATCGCCCCTGCGCACCTGGCGGAGTCCCTTCAGGCGCATGCTCTGCAACCGGGTGGGCACCGGACGGATGTCGAGATTGCGATAGAGGCGCGGCCCCACGATGGTCTTGCACACCAGCAGGCGGTCGCCGGGCTGCAGGGTAGGCAGCATGGAATTGGTGGGGATGACGAAGACATCAAGCAGGAAGACGCGTGCCAGGAGCCACAGCAGGTAGAGGAGCAGCAGCGAAAACACTGCTCCCATCAGCCACATAAAGGCACTCTTCAAGATCTTTACCAGGTTTGCCATGCCCACTTTGATTGCTTGCTGCCACTCACCAATATACCGAAAAACAGGCCTTAAGCCGCCTCTTCAGCCCCCGAATGGTGGTACACCGACCGCAAAAATACATTCTTTCTCCCTTTCTGGCAAATTCTTCTGGCTCAAAAGCGCCTCTCGCAAGGGAAATGGACGAAGCCCCCAGCCCTTCTGCCCTACAATGGGGCAGAAAACGCAGCGCGCTGCACAGGCCATCGCAGCGCGCTGCACACGGTATCGCAGCGCGCTGCACCAGCCATCGCACCGCACTGCACCGGACGGAGCAAAAAGGAAGGCCGGACTCCACTGCGGAATCCGGCCTGGCTGTGAGTGCTATGCGCGGGGATGCTTACCACACATCCTCGGGCTTGCTGGGATTGTCATACACCTCCTTGGGGCACCACTCCATGTAGTCCATATAGAGCTCCTTCTTGTCGGAGTCCAGCACGCTCTTGAAGCGCACATAGTATGTCTCGTTGGGGTCAAGGGTCTGCCGCACGATGATGTGGCGGCAGCAGCGGGAGTCGTCGCGTGCCGTGAGTGACGAATTGCCCTCGTGCACCTCGTGGCGCGCGCTCTTCATCAGACCATGGTTGCGCAGGTTGTGGTCTATCTCACTTATCTCCTCCTCGTCGCGGTTCTCGTCGGTAAGGTCGGCCCACGTGGCCGACTCGCCATAGGAATCCACTATGCCCTTGGTCATGTCAATGGGTATGCCGGCCACAGGCAGGTTGTCGGGATTGCTGCCGAAGTATATCTGCACGATGCCGCGCGCCCCTGTGGCGAGGGTCTTGTAGCGCAGCTCATAGGTGCCTCTGCGCGGCACGGGCGGGAGCTTGAACATGATGTCGTAGTGTCCGATGGCCTTCATCTCGTCCTGGGTATAGTTGGCCCAGTTGACACGGTAGCCATTGAAGTAGATGAAGTTGGTATCGTCGCTCATGATGCGCATATTGCTGAAGTAGCGGTAGTACTTGTCTGCGGGGATATACACATGCTGGTAGCGGTCCTCGGTGGATTCGGCTCGGCGTATGCCGTTGGTGGCTGCCTCGGGGAAGAGTGCCATGCCGTCGAAGCGGATGCGCTCGCGATGGAGGTTGTTGCGCACGGCATCGTCATAGGCGATGGGCGTGCTGAGGGGATAGATGCAGGCATTCTCCACGTCATTGACAACGGTGAGGTCGCCCGAGCGATCTACGTAGGCTCCCTCCTTGTCAGGGTCACAACTGAGCTCGAAGCCCGTTCCCTTGATGCCGTTGTCGAGGTTGGGGAAGCGGTTGAGATACACTCCTTTGCTCTCCTTGGTCTCGATGATCTTCAGCAGACGCGGCTTGCCCATGGTGGCATACCACTCCACCACGGGCAGGGTGTAGCGGTAGGGATTGCTGATGCTGTAGCCCAACTCGTTGCAGTGATACACCAGCTTGTTGGCCTGCAGGCGCATGGGGAGTATGTGATAGGTGACCCACTGATTGAGCAGATTGCCTTCAGAGCGGAAATCCGCATCGGTGGTGAATACATCCTCATCGGAGTACTGGTGACGGTCGAGCACCCATTGCATGACCTGCTGGGGCACATCGCCGGCCGTAGGATCAATGCCCTGCTCACGCCAGAACGCATCGGTCTCGGCAAAGATAGTGAATCCGTACTTGCGGTGTTCGGGTGCCAAGGCATCAGACTCGCTGTTGCCCGACTTGTCGCTGAAGCCTGCACTCATATATTTAAGGAGGTCGGGGATGGCATTCGTCTGGTAGAGTCGCTCATAGGTCTCGTCTCTCACAGCCGACAGAGTGTCCATCAGCCCACAGGCCAGCACACACTTGGCAAAGGTGAGATAGCCGTCGGTGCCCTTCTCGATGACGTTGCGCAAGTAGGCGGCGCAGGTCATGTCGGTGGGCGCAATGACCTTGTGCATCTGGAAGAGCACGCCATTGATGACCTGGATGTCGCGGTTCTTCTCGTCGATAGGGCAGTCGCGGTTGATATAGATGCTGTCGGGATAGTCTTCGGGGGAGTAATAAGTGAGCCTCTTGTCGTTGAGGTTGGGCAAGGGAAACTCGGCGTTGTTCACTGTGGGGAACTGTGCCATGGTGTAGCGCTGCGTCTCTACGTCTCCCCCATCGATGATGCTGTTCTTGACAATCACCTTGCGAATGGAATCGAGCTTGGTGCTGTCGGCAAAGGAGTCCCATGAGGGAGATGAGATAAGGCCCTCTGCCACCAGAGACTGCAGGTAGGAGTGGATGGCCTCATTGGTTGGGGCGAAGCATGTATAGTTGCCTCGGGCCGTGAGTATCTGATATACGGTGGTGGCCGAAACGTCGCTCATGGTCACCTTCTTCGTCAATGCCAGATACTCGGAATACACTGCGTGGGCCTCCAGATAGCTTGCCATGGTGTGCTGCTTGAAGACGTATCGTGCCGAGGTGTCGATATGCTCGGTGCATGAAGCAAGCAGGAGGAGCGCCGACATTATTGAGAAGAGATACTTTCGCATGGATAATGGTTGTTTGGATTATTGTTGCATCGATTGGTGAAAGCATTCTACCGGCCTCCCCTTGCGGGTTGGCCGGTAGAATGGATAATATAGGAATGGGATTACTTCACCAGTACCTTACGGCCGTTGATGATGTAGATGCCCTTCACGGCGCGGCTGACACGCTGACCTGAGAGGTTGAAGATGCCCTTCACAGCAGGAGCGGCCTTCTCCTCCACGGTGTTGATGCCTGTGGGCCATGTGTATTCTGCATTCTCGGCATCGGCCTGCTTCTTGCTGATGTATTGCATGTGACGCAGGCTGATAACTGTTCCCTCGGTCACGTCAGAACCCAGGTCGAAGCGCAGGATATCCTCAAGGTCACCGAATGACCACTTCTCCAGTGCAGGAGCAATGTAGAAATACACGGTCTTCCAGTCGCTTGAAGCGGCAAAGCCATCGGCATCCAGAGTCTGGGTGGCCACGAGAGAAGGTGTGCCGAAGTAGAATCGGCTGCCTGTCAGATTGGCCTCGCTCTTATACTCAAACTTGAGAACCGTCTTGGTGGAGTCAAGCTCTTCGTAGGCACCAGTAGCAAGCACATAGGGACGGCTGCTGGCGGCAGTGATTACGTAGGAGAATGGTTCGTCCTCGAAATAGCCCATATCGGCAGCGTTCGTTACAGTCAGATAGTCGGGCCACTTGGCATAGATGGCCTCCTTGGCGGCAAGAGCACCGGCTTCATCATAGATGCCACCCAGCAGATTGTCCTGCATGTTGAAGATGTCAGCCTCGAGCGCCGACTGGTTGACCATAGCGGTATTGTTCATCCACTTGTCATATACCTTCTGCATACCGTCCCTGGCCACGATGTAGGCATCCTTGGTAGCGTTGATCTGGTCGCACAGGGCACTGAAGGTAGCCTGCAGCTCAGCCTTGGCAACCACAGTGGTGGCAGTCTCGGCAGCGGCAGCGGCCTCGGTGGCAGCGTTGCGCTCAGCCTGACTGAAGTTGGGTGTATGCTTGAAGTTATTGATATCGTCGGCCACATAAGCGTTGAGCACGGCGGCACGCTTTGCCTGGCAAGCCAGAGCGCGGTCGAATGCGGCATTCACCTCATCGGTCTCCTCATTGCCCAGATAGAAGATGCGGGTGTTGCCCATTGCGCTCCAGTCACCCTTACCATTGGCGTTGTCGGGGGTCCCCTCGTTCTTCATTCCGAAAGTCAAACGGCCATCGGTCACCTTGGCAACAAGCACATTCTCGTAACGGCCAGCCTTGAAAGCCACACAGCTTCCGTTCACGCCCCAGATGACATAGCTCAGAGTGTCGCCTGTCACGGCGTCGCGGATGGCCTTGTCGGGTATTGAACCGCTGATATGACAGTTCTCTCCATCAACAGCCTGTGCAACATCCACCCTCTCCTCATATACTGTGGGTGCATATATCTGGGCGTCGTTGGCATAGACGATGGCGCGATAGTTGGTACTTGTAGTGTCGCCCGCAGGACGGAAGGCTGCGTTGATGCGCACCTCATAATAACCATCCTTGAGTCCGGTGAGTGTCTGGTTGATGTCGAAGATGCGCTTTTCGTTGCAGAACTCACCTGCTGACATACCATTGTAAGTGCCGTAAGAGAAGGCGGACTGGCTCCATCCCATACCGCCCTTAGCCAGGCTGGGATCCATGACCATCGGGGTAATCTCTGTACCGGCAACGTAGCCCTCCGCCACGAGAGCCCTCTTCATAGACTCCATGAAGGAGATTTCCTCACGCAAGAGAGAGTCGTTGAGCAGGCGCTCCTCGACGATGTAAGCATAAGAGCCCTGCGCAAAGAGGTCCTCTGAAGGCTCGATGGCCTCATCGCCCACATAGCTGTTGATGCGGTCGAGAGCGGCTCCCGTCAATTGGGGATTCTGCTTCACATACTCTTTCAGTGCCTCCACAGCATCGATGTAGTTCTGATAAGAGGCAACCGAAGCCTTGATGCTGTCCTGCAGATTGACGATGCCGTCATAAGCGCGGAAGAGTACCTCCATGTTGACAATCTCGTCGATACCCTCTATCTGCTCGCTGTAACGGTCAAGCAAGCGCTGCTCGCACACCACGTCAGTGTTGAAGTCATTGGCTTGCGTCTTGTAGTCTTCGCGAACGATCTGGAATTCTTCGGGTGTTCCAAAGTGCAGCTCCTGCATCTGCTGGCCGTCGCCACTGAACGGCTTCTCCACTACGAGCTTGTAGTAAGTGTATTCCGTAGTGGTCTCTGAGCTGAATCCGAAGTACGAGGCAGTGTTGTTTGTGGGCTTCAGACGGTTCTGCCCAACGTTGGTCTTCTCGTCAACCAATACCCATCCAGCGGCATCCTTAGTGGCCTCTCCATCGCCTGCGAAGTTGGCTGCATATATCTTCCAGGTGCCCCAGTTGCGGCCGGCATAGCTCTCGGTGTCGCCTCCAGTGTTCAAAGTATAGAAGTAGGGGTTGACGGGCTTGACGGCGCGGAAGATGACGTAGGGCGGATTGCTGCTGTTGACAGTGCATCCCCACTTGGTCTCATAGTCATTGTCGAGGAGCTTGCTCCAGCTTTCGTTGTCGTTCCATTGGCCGTTGCCGTCCAATATGATGAAGCGTGTGGTCTCCTCGTCCTGTATTGAGGCAATCAGCGTACTGAGGTAAGTGGTCTCTGCCTTGATGCCGGCATTGTCGAGCTGGCAGTTTTCGGCTATATAGGCATGTGTACCGTTGCGGTAGGTGGAGCCTGGTGCCTCGTTATTCTCTACGTAGCCCTTTACCAGAGTGCCCAGTGTGGCATAGTCGTTGAAGAAGGCTGCATTGGCCACCAATTGGTTATAGACAGAGTCATACTTGGCATAGAACTCGGCACTGGAGTTGATTTTCCCCTGCAGGTCATTAAGTTTAGTCACCAGTGTTCCCACTTCGGAGATGCTGGTGCAGCTCTTCAACTGTGCCAAAGCAACCTTGTACTCATCCACCAGCGAGCGCTGGGCAAGCACATTGATATTGAATGCGGCCAACTCGGCATACTGCTCATTGCGATAGAGGATGCGGTTGGCATCGTTGCCGAAAGCAAATTCAGACATCTGCTGAGTGGTTCCGCTCATGAGTGACTCCACTTCAACCTTGAAGTACTGGTACAGTGTGGCCGAAGGCTTAGAGAGTTGGAAGAATGCAGTTGCAAAGTTGGCAGCGGGCAGTTGATCCTTTCCGATGTTAGTCTTTTCGTCGAGGAGTACCCATCCCTCTGCGTCCTTCTCGGCAGCCTCTGCGTTTGCGAAGTTGCCTCCATATATCTTCCAGGTCTTCCAGTTGCGGCTGGGATTGTTCTGGGTATCGTTTGCTGTAACCAACTTATAGAATGTGGGAGCAATGGGCTCGCTGGCAGAAAATACCACAAAGACCGATGCATTATTTGTAGTACACCACTTGGTCTCCTGGTCCTTATCGAAGAGGAAGCCAGGTCCCTCGTTTGTATTGGTCTCCGTACCGCCAAGCACCTGGAGTGCACAGTCGATGGCACCCTCTGTCATGTCGCTTGCATACAGCTCCAACATCTCTCCCACGGCACGTACCTCCGCAGTCACGGCATCGACGTCGAGTTCTGCATTGGCCACGATATAGGGATAAGAGCCACGTGGATAGAGGCTGTTGGGAGCGATGGACTCGTTGATATAGTCGCCCACGACCTTGCGGCCATTGCCTGTGATGCAGGTGTGGTTCTCGTAGTGCAGCTTCAGGTTCTCCACGGCAGAAGCCAGTTTTTCATAAGCTGCAATGCTGGCATTGATATCAGAGAGCAGTCCGTATATCGCGTTCTTGTGCTGCTGCATGGCGAAGACGTCGGTGCAGGTGTTCAGGGACGAGAGTGAACTCTGGTAACTGTCCTTGAGCGACTGCTGGAACACTTTGTTGCCATCTACAGCCTTGAGTGCTTCCTGATAGGCAGCTTCGCGGTCGTTGGCAAACTGAGCAGCGTCGCCCAGTGTGAACTCACTCATCTGCATATATCCTGCACCATTCTGTGTGGATGCCACCTCTATTTTGAAGTAGGTATATTTAGTGCTGTTCTCCTCAGATGGTGTCAGGAAGACTGTGAAACAGTTCTTGTCTGGCAGCACCTCCTCAGTGACGCTCTTGTCATCGAGGAGCACCCAGCCCTCGGCATCGCGGGTCACTTTGCTCTCATCCGCTTCGGCTATGGCATAGATCCGATAATCCTTCCAGTTGCGATGGTTCCAGGATGCGTTGTCGACTCCAGTCACCAGCTTGTAGTATGTAGGAGCAATGGGACGTGTGGTCTTGAATATTGCATAGGCACCCTTACCATCCTTGCCGTAGTTGGCGCTCTGCTCTATACCTGTACCCCACTTGGTGTTGATGTTGCCATCAAACAGCTTGTTCAGGCTCTCCCCACTGCTGTCCCAGCGTGTTCCACCCAGTATGGAATAGCCCAGAGGTGTAGCATTGAGGAATGCCTCGCTGGTTCCGAAACCAAACTCACTCATCTGCAACCACACATCCGTAGCGCCGTTCACAGCACGTGTAATCTTGATCATGTAGTACTGATAAGCGGTGGTTCCATCGGCCTTATTGAATGTAAAATCCACTCCAGCCTGGTTCTCGGCAGGAAGAATCTCGCCCTTGCGGTCATCGATGACCGTCCAGTTGGCCTCCACAACAGCCTCCGCATCCGACGCGAAGTTGGCTGCGCTGATGGTCCAATCCTCCCAGTTGCGGTTAGGATTGCTCTTGGTATCGTTGCCGGTAACCAGGAAATAGGTTGATGGAACGATAGGCTCCGAGGTCTTCATAATGATGTAGGCAGGGTCGGCATTGTCCTTCATGAAGCTGTGCCCCATCTTGGTAGATGCCTTTCCGTCCACTAAACTGGGAAATCCTTCGCCCCCCGTTCCTCCTGTTCCGCTTAAGGCTGTGATGGTCACAGCCGCTTGCACACCTTGAGCACACAACAGCATCACACAAGCAAAAGCTGTCGCATACACAAGACGAGATAGTGTAAATCTCTTCATCTCTGATTTGTTTTGCGTTAATAATATGGTTATGTAAGTCAATATATATCTTCATCAGTTGTCCCCAGCATCATCCTGGGTCTGCAGGAACGTCATGAATGACGCCTGGCAACACGCCTAAATCCTCCGAAAGCGAATTGCGCATCTCCACTCACAAAGTTAGCAAATTCAAATATCCTTACTCTCATGCTCTATACACTTTTATGTGTCAGTTAACATAGTTTAACGCTTTATCTGCTTTTATGCGTTACTTTACCACTTTTCTGCCGCCGCTGAGGATAATTCTGTTCGCTTTTTGAGCCTCCTGACTGCTCTGCCAGCGTCTGCCCAACAGGTCATACACGCCCTGGAAGCGTTTTCCTGCACCATCAGGAGCGTCCTCCGCGATGCCATTGATGCCGTCGGGCACCTGGCTGTAGTCTATCGGGAAGTCAAACGGAGCCTGGTTGACCGCCCCGATGGAGGCATCATCGATGTGCTGGTCAAGGAGCACCCATCCCGCGTCATCGGGCGTGGTCAGGGGCGTGTTGCTGCCATAGAGCCTCCACGACGAGGGATTGCGCATGGCGTAGGTCTGTGCATCACCAGCCGTATAGAAACGGTAGGCCGATGGGCGCAGGGGCATGCCGGCATCGAGATAGAGGCAGGCGGTCTGCTTGAGAGGGCCGCACCACTTGGTGCCGAGGTTGCCATCTACCACATTCTCGGGGCCTTCATGGGTATAGCCCTCGGCATCAGATGCATACATGCTCAGCGGTGCGTGCTCCGTACCGGCCGCATCGAGCAGGTCCAGCTCAGCCATCTGCGCCGAGTTGCCACCCTGCACACCGTCGATGGCAAGCAGGAAATAGCGGAAGCCCGGCTGCTCGCGCACCACCGAAAGTTCGCATTCGGCGATGAGCGGGGTGTAGTCGGGCGACTGGGCCGTCACCACGCAGCGCCCCAGCGACCGGGCTGCCACCCTACCCGAAGCATCCACCGTGGCCACAGCCTCGTTGCTGCTGTTCCACTGCAGGGGTATCGCACTCATGCTGCGAGGCTTGACCTCCACCTGCAGCTGCACGCTGCCGCCCACAGGCACGCTGGCCTCGGCACTCGCCATCTGCAGGTCGGTGACGGCATGGAGCAGCATGTAGTCGCATGCGGTCTGGTTTGTGGACGGCAGCGGACTGTCACCCGTCTGCTCGTCTATCAGCACCCACGAGTCATCGTCAGCCTCTTCGGAGCGTGTGTTGCTGCCCCACAGAGTCCAGCAAAGCGGATTGCGCCCGGCATTGGCAGCGGCATCGTTGGCTGTGCCGATGCGATAGCCGAAGGGTTCCACCTCGCTGCCCGCATCGAAGAAGAAGGTGGCGCGTCCCGAGAAGGCAGAGCAATACTTGGTGTTCATACTGCCGTCGGCCAGGTTTCTCCAGTCCTCGTGGCTGATGGTACTGGGTGTGCCGGCATAGATGCTGAGCGCCGGCATGGGCTGCAGGTCGGCATCGAGGAGGTCAAACTCCGCCATCTGTATGAGCGTGCCTGCCTGTACGGCGGTCACCTCATACTTGTAATACCGGTAGCGTGCGGCGGTGGGCGGGATGTTGGTATAGCGCCCGCCGTCCTGATAGACCCTCCCGTGTGAGGCCACGGGGACGGGATGGGGGTCCCTCGCACGTACATTATTTATATTCTGACGCCAGGGAGAATCGGGGTCGCTGCCCGCAAGCAGGTGGCACAGGGCGCCGCTCTGCACCATGGCAGGACGCACGTGGGTCACCTGATAGGCAAATGTGTCGTAGCAGTCGGTCACCTGGAACTTGCCTTCGGTGACGGCAAACTCGGCCACAGGCACCTCTCCGCGCAGCCGCCCGGCGTTGTAGCAGCGGTGCATGAGCACGTCGCCCTCCGACCACGCCACCATGGCGCTGGCCTTGCTGCCTGCACTCACAGCCCCCACATTGTAGCAGTCCCTGAGCACCAGGCCGGCTCCCGCACACACCCGTGCCACCAGCGCAGCCGCATTGTGCCCGTAGGCCACCACAGCCGCCTGGTTGCCACAGCGCTCCATGGTGAATGTGCCGCTGTGCACAATGCCCGCCAGCGCAGCCACATAGTCGGTGCCGTGCACCTGGCTGCGGCTTCCCAGGAAGAGGTCGGCCACGCGGGCGCCATCGGCCACATGGGCAAAGAGTGCCACCTGCGACTCTCCCGCGAGCGTCAGACCGTCGATGGTGTGGCCTCCTCCCGCAAAGCTTCCGGTGAAGGGAGCCTCTGCCGTGCCGATGGGAACAAAGAGCGTGTCCAGTTCCGCCATATCGAGGTCGCAGAGCAACTGTGCCCGTGCGCCTGTCTCACCGCCTGCCACCAGGCGGCTGAAACAGCACATATCCCATGGGCTGGCTATCTGATACACCCCGTCACGCTGCTGCAGTGACCGGTAATTGAGCTTGCGGTCCATCCACGCCACGCGGCCCTGCACATAGTTGCGCACCACATCCACCTCGGCATCCCACGTGCCCCACACCCGAGGGTTGCAGTGGAGCATCTGGGTGAGGTATGGCCAGCGCAGGAAATTGAGCCTCTGGCTCTCCCTGACGAGTGTGCGCAGCGAATCGACATACGCTCCCATCTCCTGGGCAGTGAAGGGCGAGTCGCGCCTGAGTTGCGCCCAGATGAGCTGCAACTGTGCCAGGGCATTGGGGTCAGAGAGCACCCTGCCCACCAGCACGCCCCACAGCCCCGCCTGCCGCACCTTATAGGTCCATTCCTCACGCTGGTTGCCGGGATAGACCGCACGGTCGTTGTCAAGCGCGAGGTCGTTGTCCCACACAGGTCCGGTGTAGATAAGGCTGTCGGCCCTCTGCTTGTACATGAACACCTGCCACAGCATGTCGGTGTTCCCACTGTACTCGCTGGCCAGAAAGTAGCGCAGGAAGGTATTGAGGTCGAGCATGCGCCGGTAGCCGCTGTGCCTGTCGGCATAGTCAGGAGCGAACACGCGGTCCTCCATCGCATTGAAGTAATTGCGGATATAGTTGTATTGACAGGGCTGTATATCCTTCTCGTCGGGGTCGTTCACCGAGATGGGATTGCCATGGCGCGAGGTGAAGTTGACAGGGTCTTGCGCTGCATAGCCATTCATCTCCAGCAAGTAACCGCCTGTGATGCTCACCGAATCGGTGCTGGTATCGTCCATCTCGGCTATGTTGATGCGGTTCTTGTCCAGCCCCACATAGTCTGTGAGCTGGTAGCAACCGCGATAGTCGCCATTGAGGATGACATCCACGCAGCGGCACCAGGGCGTGAAGGGCATGCCCACCCTGCGGCTCACCTCGTAGGCCACATTGTTGCGTATGAGGGTCTTGTCGCCATAATTGTTGATGAGAGTCCACTTCTTGGCCTTGGCAGGCGACTCGTCCCGCGCCGAGCCGTGCAGCATGTGATGGCTCCTGCCGTCGTTGAACTTGATGCGGTATGGCTTGTTGTCATGCGTGGCAGAGTAGTTGCCGCGCACCCGCGTCAGTATGGGATACTCCTGGATGAGCGTTCCGCCCTCATAGGTGATGGTGATGCGTGACTCGAAGTCCTGCCCTTTCTGCTCGGGTACAGCACCGTCGGCCACATGTATGCTGAGCGTTGGCAGGGCGGTCACCTGGTAGAAGCGGGAGTCATCGCCTGCGCCTTCGCGGCCATAGAAAGCCAGTTCGGCCACCTCGCAAAAGGAACCGACCGAGCCCACGTAGCGCACATAGCGGAAGCCCCTGCTCACGTGGACATCCACACTGGTGGCGCTGCCCTGCGCGGGAGTATCGCTTATCAGGTACAGGGGCACGGCATCCATGAAGTCGGGGCGGTTGGCTCCCTCGAAGAGCGAAAGGAGCATGCGGCCGGCCCCCTCGGCGTTGCCCTGGCGCGGAGTGAATGCTATATGTGTGATTACATGAGGCTTGCCCAGGTCGAGCCCCACCCATTGGAAGTCGGGGCTGCCCGCCGAATAATAGGTGCTGATGTCGCCGTCGAAGGCCCGCGAGGCACTCTCTTTGTCCCCGCTGCTGATGATGCTGCCCTGCAGGAGGGGCTCTGCCCCCTGCCCGAAGGCTGTGTGCGCCCCGCCCAGAAGCAATGCGGCCAGGAGGGCACAGGATTTCCAGAACTTATTCATTAGGTTGTAAATTGACAAGAAGCCCTGAGGCTCGTACGTGCTGACAGGCTCCGGTGGGTGGTCTGAAACCACCCCACAGATGCCCTATGCCTCGCAAATTTACTCTTTTTCTGCGATATGAGAGCCAGTTCATCGTGCTTTTTGCACAACCGGAGTGCACCCACCGCCATCCGTCCCTACAATGGGGTGGAAAACGCAGCGCGCTGCATCGGCCATCGCAGTGCACTGCATACGGCATCGCAGCGCGCTGCACAGGCCATCGCACCGCACTGCACCACAGAAGGCAGGACTGGGGGCAGGAACAGGGAGGGCTGCGGGGAGGACGGACGGACGCGGTGCCGCACTTTGCGAAGCTGGATGAGAGAACAGGCGGAGCGGGCACTCCCGACGGCGGAAAAGGGGCAGAAAAAGGAGTGCACGGCTCCTATCTACAGCCCGCATGCGGCCCGCATGCCCGCACAATGGCTGTCTGGGACACAAATCAGCAGAAAAAATTTTGCACTCCAGCGGAATTTCCTTATTTTTGCAGAATACATAACCGAAAAAAGAACACAGGCAATGAAAGGTATCGTACTGGCTGGAGGGTCCGGCACACGGCTCTACCCTATCACCAAGGGCATCAGCAAACAGCTCATGCCCATCTATGACAAGCCCATGATATATTACCCCGTGAGCGTACTCATGCAGGCAGGCATCAGGGAGATACTCATTATCAGTACCCCATTTGACCTGCCGGGATTCCAGCGCCTGCTGGGTGACGGAAGCGACATAGGCGTGAGCTTCACCTATGCCGAGCAGCCAAGCCCCGACGGACTGGCGCAAGCATTCACCATAGGAGCCGACTTCATAGGCGATGACTGCGTGTGTCTGGTGCTGGGCGACAACATCTTCCAGGGCAACGGATTCCACTCCATGCTCACCGAAGCCGTAAGGGCAGCCGAAGAGGAGAGTAAAGCCACGGTATTCGGATACTGGGTGAAGGACCCCGAGCGATACGGTGTGGCGGAGTTTGACAGCAACAACAACTGCATATCCATCGAGGAGAAACCACAGCACCCACGCAGCAACTATGCCGTGGTCGGGCTGTATTTCTACCCCAACAAAGTGGTCTCCGTGGCACGGAGCATAGAGCCGAGTGCACGAGGGGAGTACGAGATAACGACCGTGAACCAGCGCTTCCTGGAGGACGGAGAGCTGAAGGTGCAGACCCTAGGACACGGCTTCGCCTGGCTCGACACAGGCACGCACGACTCGCTCTCGGAGGCCAGCACATACATCGAAGTGCTGGAGAAGAGGCAGGGCATCAAGATAGGATGCCTGGAGGGAATAGCCTACCGGAGCGGATGGATAGACGAGGAACAGATGAGAAAACTGGCTCAACCCATGCTCAAAAACCAGTATGGGCAGTACCTGCTGCAGGTCATCGAGGAGGTGAAGAGATATGGCAGGAACAACCAGGACTTTTAAACTAACTAAAGAAGGGAGGAGAAAATGAACATTCTGGTTACTGGGGCCAATGGCCAACTGGGTAGAGAGATGAGACTGACTGCCAAGGAAAGCAGCCATCATTACATATTTACCGACGTGGCACCCGCCGAAGGCCTGGAGACCATCCTGCTGGACATCACCGACCGCAACGCCGTGGAGCAGATGGTGAGCGAGGAGCAGGTGGGGGCAATAGTGAACTGCGCGGCATGGACCGACGTGGATGCATGCGAGACAGACTCGGTCATGGCGGCCAAGGCAGAGCGCATCAACGCCCTGGCACCAGCCATACTGGCCCAGGCGATGCGCGATGTGAACGGACTGCTGGTGCACATCAGCACCGATTACGTCTTCGGTCTGGAACCCTACAACACGCCCTGCAACGAGGAGCAGAAAGGCACACCCACAGGAGTCTATGGCCATTCGAAGCTGCGCGGAGAGATGGTCATACGCAACTCGGGCGTGCAGTACATCATCCTGCGCACCTCATGGCTCTACAGCGAATACGGCAGGAACTTCTGCCGCACCATGATGAAGCTGACAGCCGAGAAGCCTCAGGTCAACGTGGTATTCGACCAGACCGGCACACCCACCTATGCTCTCGACCTGGCACAGGCCATCACCACCATCCTCGAAAGGGAATCGTGGCGAGGCAACACCGGCATCTACAACTACAGCAACGAGGGCGTGTGCAGCTGGTATGACTTTGCCATGACCATACGCAAGATGGCAGGACACGAGGCGTGCCAGATTAACCCATGCCACAGCAGCGAGTACCCGTCACCCGTGAAGCGCCCTGCCTACTCGGTGCTGGACAAGTCCAAGTTCAAGCAGACCTTCCATCTGAGCATCCCCTACTGGGCTGAGTCGCTGCTGAAATGCGTCAACAACTTGAAAGGTAACATATAACAGGACACGGATATGAAGCGAAGCATCATCATCACAGGAGGCGCCGGGTTCATCGGAAGCCATGTGGTAAGGCTCTTTGTGAACAAATACCCCGACTACGAAATCATCTGCCTGGACAAACTCACCTACGCGGGCAACCTGGCCAACCTGGCTGACGTGGAGAAGCAAGCCAACTACCGCTTCGTCAGGATGGACATCTGTGACTACGAGGGAGTGAGCCGCCTCATGAAGGAGGCGCACGTGGATGGCATCATACATCTGGCTGCCGAGAGCCACGTAGATAGGAGCATCAAGGATCCCTTCACCTTTGCACGCACCAACGTAATGGGTACGTTGGCCCTGCTACAGGCTGCCAAGGAGTACTGGGAGTCGCTGCCGGAGAAATATGAGGGCAAGAGATTCTACCACATAAGCACCGACGAAGTGTATGGCGCGCTGGAGATGAACCGGCCCGAGGGCATCAAGCCGCCCTACGCAACGGCGGCCAGCAGCACACAGCACCACCTGGCCTACGGCGACCAGTTCTTTCACGAGGACACCCCATACCGCCCACACAGCCCTTACTCGGCGTCAAAAGCCAGCTCGGACCACTTCGTACGCGCCTACCATGACACCTACGGGATGCCCACCATCGTGACCAACTGCTCCAACAACTACGGTCCCTACCAGTTCCCAGAGAAGTTGATACCGCTCTTCATCAACAACATACGCCACCGCAAGCCGCTTCCCGTATATGGCAAAGGGGAGAACATACGCGACTGGCTCTACGTGGAAGACCACGCACGGGCCATTGACACCATCTTCCACAAAGGCAGGGTGGCAGAGACCTACAACATTGGCGGGTTCAACGAATGGAAGAACATCGACATCATCAAGGTGCTCATCAATACCGTAGATCGTCTTCTGGGACGCGCTGAAGGCGAAGACCTCGGCCTCATCACCTATGTGACCGACAGGCCGGGACACGATGCACGATACGCCATAGACAGCTCCAAGCTGCAACGCGAACTGGGTTGGGAGCCCAGCCTGCAGTTTGAGGAGGGCATAGAGAAGACGGTGAGATGGTATCTGGAGCACCAAGAGTGGCTGGACAACATCACGTCGGGAGAGTACGAGAAGTACTACGAGAGCATGTACGCAGGACGCTGACAGAAGCCACGCACGGCACTCCCGCCCACTGCCCGGCACCCTGGACAACCGGCAGCACCGCGCCAGCACCATTCCGGAGATACATCGTGCCACCCGCCACAGCCCACCGGCGCGAGACACACAACGCACTAAACCACAAAAGCCAACATGAGAAAAAGACTCTCTCAACTGCTTGCAGCCATCGTTTGCAGCGGCGTGGCTGCCATCGCGCAGACCACCACCACCCCCATGCCAACCAGCATCGAGGGATGGGCCGACAGGGCAGCACGCTTCGGCAAAGCCATTCCACAGGAGCAGATATTCGTCCACATGGACAACAACTGCTACTTCCTGGGCGATACCATATACTATAAAGCATACGTGCAACGCTCCGACACACGCAAGCCCAGCGGCGTGAGCGGCGTGCTCTATGCCGACCTCTACAACCAGGATGGCTACTTGGTGGAGCGACAGCAAGTGGAGCTAAGGAACGGACAGGCGCATGGCTCGTTCCTCCTACCCGACTCCCTCTATAGTGGGTACTACGAACTGCGGGCCTACACACGCTGGATGCTCAACTGGGGCATCACCGACCATCCGCACACCAAGATGGCCGAGCAGTGGTTCATAACGCGCAGCTATGCCCGGGACTACTATATAGATTATGAGAAGCTGTACAGTCGCACCTTCCCCGTATATGACAAACCCAAGCAGGAGGGCGCATTCGAGCACAACATGACACTGCGTCCGCTCAGGAAGAGACTACGCTCCAACGGCACCGACCCCGACCTGGAACTGGCTGTCTATCCCGAAGGAGGCAACCTCGTGGCGGGCTTGCCCTGCCGTGTAGCCTGGGAGGGAAACACCGACGAGGGGCTTCACAAGGACGGCACACTGGTTGTCACCGACCAGAACGGCCAGCAGGTGGCCACCTCGAAGACCGAAAGCCGGGGCAGAGGAACATTCACCTTCACCCCACAGCAAGGGATGACCTACACCGCCCAGTTCACTGCGGGCAACCAGACAGCCAAGGTAAAACTGCCCAAAGCGCAGTCCGACGGCTGTGCCATACAGGTGGAACAGGACGGCAACAAGGTGAGCATAAGCCTGGCATGCGCCGGACTGGCCGCACAGGAGCCACTGGGCGTGACGGTGATGTGCCAAGGAGTGCAGCAAGGATTTGTGCAGACAGAGGCCGGCAAGGGGCAGACCATCGACATGGATGCCCAGACGCTGCGCACAGGAGTCAACCAAGTGACAGTCTTCGATGCGAAGGGACGCATCTGGGCCGACCGTCTCTTCTTCGTAAGAAACGGCCAGACGGCCATAGGCAACACACTCTCCTTCAGCGGTCTGAGCAAGAAGGAGACCGATCCCTATGCGCCGGTCAAGGTGGAGATAAAGGGTGGAGTGCCCGGCAGTAGCCTGAGCGTGGCAGTGAGAGACGCGGCCCACACCGAATACCTGTACGATAACAACAACATCATGACGGAGATGCTGCTCAGCAGCCAAGTGAAGGGATTCGTGGAGAACCCCACTTACTTCTTCGAGAAAGACGACAGCGAACACCAGCGCGCCCTCGACCTCCTGCTCATGGTGCAGGGATGGCGGCGCTACGACTGGCGCTCTATGTCAACTCCGGGCGCATTCGAACTGCTGCACCAGCCCGAGCGCACACCGCTCATGACGGGTACCGTGAACCGCTACGAGGCATCGGCCGTGCTCAACGAGGCCGAGAAACAGACCAACGCAGACATTGAGAAGAACAGCCAGACCGAGGGTGAGAAGAAGGCGCAGAAGCCTGACAAGAGCAGCCGCAACAACGTGGCAGCCACCGTCAACGGCGAAGAGATAAAGGACGTGAGGGAGGAGATGGACAAGTTCGGCAAGGAGAGCGAACAGCAGCAGCGCCCCAACGACGCCCCCACACAGCAGAGCATCCACGGACGATACTGGAGCACATCACGAGGGCCCAGGCGTCCGGTGCTGGTGCATGCCGAGTTCACCAAGGTGGGCGCCGAGTCGGGAGTGACCGGCGACATGCTTACCAAGAACAGCCGATTCAGCATCCAGAGCCCGCGCTTCTTCGAGGGATGCAACTTCTTCCTCACTGCTGCCGACACTACAAAGTGGAGCCAGGAGAAATTTGACAGGCACATGTGGGTATCCACAGGCGAAGACAAGAACGGAGAAGTGAACTATCCCGACTTCTACGTCAAGCTCGACCAGTACAACCCGCGCTTCGTGAAGCCCTACACATGGTACCAGACCCACCTGGCCGAGGCACCCAAGGGGTCGGCGCTCAACGAAGACTGGCTCTACGATGACGCCCGCATGCTCCACACCGTGACGGTGACAGCCAAGAAGAACTCCTATACACGCTTCGATGCCAAGAAGCCTGCCTTCGTGGTGGATGCCTACGAGGCATTCAACATGGCGGCCGACGCAGGACTGGGAAGCGCCTACTTCAAGGGCGGATACGACTTTGCCTACAACGTGGCACGATACTACATAGGCGACATGAACCAGGAGCGCCAGTACGAGGTGGAGGTCAGACACGACACCCATACCTCGTCCTATCATATGGCCGACGGCGAGAGGGAGAAGTTCAACCACCTCACCAGGCTCGACAAGGTATATATCTACACCGACTACTGCCCGCGGCAGGAGGGAAGCAAGAAGTATGAGGCAAGCAACCAGCCCACGGTCATCATCGACCTGAGGAAACTGGACAACGACCAGGTGCGCACCACCTACCGCGACAGATTCTACCGTCTGCCCGGATTCACGCTGCCCTATGAGTTCTACCAGCCCTCATACGCCAACAAGCCACTGCCCGAGCACAAGGACTACAGACGCACACTCTACTGGAACCCAGACGTCCAGCTGGACGAGAGCGGCACGGCTACCATCAACTTCTACAACAACGGCCGACAGACACAAATGGGCATCAGCGCCGAGGGTATGGCCGCCGACGGCACGCTGCAGAGCGGACTGGAGATGCCCGAAGACAGGAAATAGACCGACAACACTTATATAAATGGAACAAAACGAACTGAAAGAAATTCTGTCGCACTTTGCCACACAGGGCAACGTAAGCGAAATCAAGCCCCTGGGCGAGGGACTCATCAATGACACCTACCTGGTAAAGACCACCGAAGCAGACCAGCCCGACTATGTGCTGCAGCGCGTGAACGAGAACGTGTTCCCCGATGTGGACATGGTCATGCGCAACATACAGGCCGTCACCACCCACATCCGCCACAAGCTGGAGGCGCAGGGAACACCCGACCTGGACCGCCGCGTGCTGCGCTTCCTGCCCGTCAAAGGCAGCGAGAAACTGTATGCCGTGGTCAACGGGAAGTACTGGCGAATGATGGTCTTCATCCCCAACGCCATCACCAAGCAGGCTGTGAATGCCGACAGTAGCCGTGCCGCCGGACTGGCCTTCGGGCAGTTCCAGTCGATGCTCGCCGATCTGCCCGTGCAGCTGGGCGAGACCATCAAGGACTTCCACAACATGGAATTCCGCCTGAAGCAGCTTCGCGAGGTGCTCGCAGCCGACCCCATCGGCCGTGCCAAGGAGCCGCGCGTACAGGAGATGCTCGCCATCATCAACGACCGCGCCGAAGAGATGTGCAAGGCTGAGCGCATGGGACGCGAGGGCATCCTGCCCAAGCGTGTGTGCCACTGCGACACGAAGGTGAACAACATGATGTTCGACGACCAGGACAACGTGCTCTGCGTCATCGACCTCGACACTGTCATGCCCAACTTCATATTCTCCGACTACGGCGACTTCCTGCGTACAGGCGCCAACTATGTGGCCGAGGATTGCCCCGACATGGGCAAGGTGGGCTTCAACATGGACATCTTCAAGGCCTTCACAGAGGGCTACCTCAAGGGAGCCGGAAGCTTCCTCCTGCCCGTGGAGATAGAGAACCTGCCCTATGCAGCGGCCCTCTTCCCCTACATGCAGTGCGTGCGCTTCCTGTGGGACTACATCAGCGGAGACAAGTATTGGAAGTGCAAGTACCCCGACCACAACTTTGACCGCGCCAACAATCAGCTCCATCTCTTCCTGAGCGCCGAGAGCCACTACAACGAGATGAAGGATTTCATTGCCGCACAAATGGCATAAAGCATCCGTCGGATGCCCGTCAGCCAACCCATGCAGCGCACCGCGACACCCCTCGCAGTGCGCTGCTTCTTTCTGCAAGCCCGCACATCGGGCAAGGACAGGGCTTTTCCCCGGGCAGAAGAAAGCGGAATACGGGAAAAGGCTGCACGGCCAAAGGAACAACACACCGCAGAGCCGGAGAAGCCCCTATGCGGTGCCCCTCCAGATACAGTGCGCTGCATGTGCCATCGCAGCGCGCTGCGATTACCGATGCAGCGCACTGCACAGGGCCACGCAGCGCACTGCACCAGCCAAGACAGGAAAGCGATACGGGTACAGGAAGACAGTTTGGGGGCTTTCAAGGGTTAATTATTCCTAATCGGAACACTTCTGAGGGCAAATCAGGAGGACACATTCCCCACATTTGACGTACCTTTGCAGCATCCTTCATGCCTGTATGGCACAAGAGAGGCACCAATACCCGCGATGGACAGGAGCATGCCCCGTTGCTGAGCAAACGGCATACACCCGGAAGTCAGACCGGCACAGCCAGGTCACCTGACGCTGAGGAATCCGCTTACCCACAAGGACAGGAATATCACGACAAGGGGCAGATGCCACCGGAGAACAAAGCAGAAAAATATCGTATAGTATAGCAATAGGAGTAGAGTATGGAACTGAAAACGAGTAAGAACTACGCATTTATTAGTATGTTGAAGAAGTATGTGAGCAGCAGCATGCTGCTGGTAATAGCCACAGTAGCGGCTCTTATCGTGGCCAACAGCCCCTGGGGGGACACCTACCGCCACATCTGGGAGATGCCCGTAAGCCTGAGCGTAGGCGGGTTCAACCTGTTCAGCCATGGCGGCCATGCCATGTCGCTGGGCGATTTCATCAGTGACTTCCTCATGGCAATCTTCTTCCTGAGCGTGGGTCTGGAGATCAAGCGCGAGGTGCTGTGCGGTGAGCTGTCGTCGGTAAAGAAGGCGCTCGCTCCCATCATCGGTGCATGCGGCGGCATGCTCGTGCCTGTCATCGTGTTTTATCTGGTATGCCCCAAGGATCCCATCATGGAGCGAGGCATGGCGATACCCATGGCCACCGACATCGCATTCTCGTTGGGTGTGCTGAGCATCTTCAGCAAGCGGTGCCCCACAAGCCTCAAGATATTCCTGGCAGCGCTGGCTGTGGCCGATGACCTGGGCGGTATCATCGTGATAGCCATACGCTATACCGACCATCTCAACTGGCAGTTCCTCGACGGTGCAGCCCTGTGCGTGATCATCCTGGCCCTGTGCAACTGGCGTCAGGTGCGCAGCAAGTCGCTCTACATGACCGTTGGACTGGCCCTGTGGTACTGCATGCTCAACAGCGGCATACACGCTACCATAGCCGGAGTGGTGCTGGCCTTCTGCATCCCTGCCAACCTGCCTCTGGGCACCAAGTTCTATGTAGCACGCATCAGACGCAACCTGGCTCAGTTCCCCGCCACGGAGACCACCATCGCCGACCGCAACAAGCCTGTGGTACTCAGCGATGATGAAATACACATGCTCAAGAGTGTGGAGAGCGCCAGTGACCACTTGATCAGCCCCCTGCAGGACCTTGAGGACTCGCTGAAGAACCCTATCAACTACTTCGTCATTCCCCTGTTCGCCTTTGCCAATGCCGGTGTCAACCTGGCAGGAATGAGCATCGCCAGCCTCTTCAGCGGTGTGGGCCTGGCCGTCTTCCTCGGTCTGCTTGTAGGTAAATTCTGTGGCGTGTTCAGTGCCACCTGGCTGTTTATCAAACTGCACGTCATACAGAAGCCCGAAGGCGCCACTTGGGCATCCTTCGCAAGCGTCTGCATGATATGCGGCATAGGCTTCACCGTGAGCATGTTCATGGCTGGCCTGAGTTATCCTGCCGAGCATGCCGACCTGCTCAACGATGCCAAACTGGGCATCCTGATGGGTACGATAGCCTCGGCAGTGGTGGGTAGCCTGATGTTAAACGTTACCCTTCCAAAGGAGCAGCCCGACGTGACCACCGCTGGTGGTGAATAACACCCTGCGGCCAGGCAGCGGAACCACCGTATTGACCAAAGAGGAGCCCACATGGTGACGCCACAGCAAGCGTCCCGTGTGGGCTTCTGTGGCAAATATCATCCCCTCCTTGGTGCTGCAATACACCACTCCGTCCTGTTCCTGAGGCATGTTGGGGGCTATCTCGTAGCCGAAGCCCACGTTGGTGGCATAGAGTTCGCGGGGCTGGTCACCCCGGGTGCTGTAGCACACCATGCTGTCGCGCATGGTCTTGCTGTAGATTCGCTCATGGTCGGCACTCAGTCCCACGGTCTCGCGCACCATCGACTGATAGGTGCGCCACACGGTACGGCCCGTCTGGGCATCGATGCAAGTGAGGGCACGCTCGGGGTCGGCTATGAAGATGCGGCCTCCCGTCTCCACCGGCCATACCGCAGCCGGGCTGTAGTGCATGTCGTCCCTATCGACGCCGCGCCACTTCCATTCGAGCGACCCATCCTGCAGGCGCAGGCTGTAGAGGTACATATCCCAGGCGCCGAACACCACATGACGGTCGGTCACAAGCGGCCGCGCCTCGATGTAGCCCTCCACGCCCGAATAGGTCCAGCACACTCTGCCCGAGCGCACATCCAGCGCCCTCATGCAATGGTCGCTGCCACCCACATAGGCGATGCCGTCCCTGATGGCCACCGCACCCAGCACGGGAGCATCAGTCTGCACCTTCCACACCTGGCGCCCGCTGCTTGTCTTCAGGCCATAAATGCAGCCGTCGGCACTGGGCACCACCAGCACACCATTGCTGGCAGCGGGTGTACCTATGATGCGGGCACCCGTCTGGAAGCGCCACAGACTCTTGCCATCCCTGAGGCGATAGGCCGTCACGCAGCCGGCATCATCGCCCACAAACACGCGCTTGCCTTCGACGGCAGGCGATGAATACACACTCACCCCCGAGTGATGCAGCCACACACGCTCCACCTGGCTGTAGGTCACATTGTCGCTGCTGTCTGGATATTCCCTGGCTCCCGCATCGGGGTCCAGCACCAGTCCGTCCTTGTCACGGATGGGGCCGCGCATGGCATAGGAGGCAAAGCGGGCGGGAGGCGTGAGGGAGTTCATCACGGTGAGGCTGATGCTGTCCCGCGTCACCTCATACAGCCCGAAGCCTGTACCCGTGTCATGCTCGCGGATATTGGAGCGGAGCAGCACACCGGGGATGCCGTCGTAGGAATGGTTGCACATCGAATGGTAGTGCCCGCCTATGCAGAGCCGCACGTTGTAGTGTCGCAAGAGGTCTGTCACCTCATACCAATTGTCCACATCACCCTTGAGCAACGGATAGTGGGTGACGATGATGACGGGTTCGTCCTTGGGGTAAGAGTCGAGCCTCTCCTTGAGCCACGCCAGGTCCTGTGCCACCACATGCCCATAGGCCATGCGCATGAGCGGGCCGGTATTGAAGCCGAGGAAGTGTACACCTTGGTACTCAAACTCGAAGCGCTCGTATCCGAAGATGTCTTTCCAGGCCATGCAACCCGAGTCGCTCCACTTGGTCTCGTGGTTGCCCATCACTATATAATAAGGTACGCGCAAGCGGTCGATGCTGCGCTTCACCTCCATCATGGCGGGACGGTCACCGTCGTCACTGATGTCTCCCGTGATGAGCACGAAGTCAAGACTGTCCAGAGAGTTGATTCTCTGGATGCTCTCAGCCAGTTGCTCCTTGCGCTCGGGCAGTTTGGAGTTGAGATGGATATCGGTCAACTGGGCAAAACGAAAGTGCTGGGCCACAGCAGTGCAGCCCAGCAACATGAAGGTCAGAAGGAGTTTCTTTCTCATTTCTTCCATATATATCTGTATGCAAATCTGCGGTTGGGTGCCGTGTCACCCGTGGTGCACAACGAGATGATGTCGGTCAGACCGGATGGGTTATCGGCCCACTTGAAGTCAAACGACAGGCTGTCGGCTGTCATGCCCAGCACCTTGCGGGGTATGGCAAGCTCCATCACATTGCCCTTCACGGCATAGGCCAGGTTGCACACATGCGTCCACTCGCCCCTGGCAGCATCATAGCGCATGAGGGTGGTGGTGCTGGCATCCTTCACCTGGCGGTTTATCACGTAGTCATAGCCCTGCCACCCTGTCTTCTGCTGCTGGTCGGCATTGATGAAGAGAAGCATCCAGTTGGGGTCGGTATGGGCGGTGATATTCTGGTCGGTCTCCACTGCGAAGTATATGTTACGCTTATCTACAGCCACATGGGAGCGCACTATGTCGTTGCGCCCGGTCTGGTCGGTGTAGTGCAGATTGCCATAACCATCGTGGTCGCGGTGCACCACATCGCCCCGCGTATCGGCGAAGTCCTCGGTGAGGAGAGGCCAGTCGTCAAGCGAGCCATCCACTGTGACGGTCTGCAGACCGCGGAACACGGGTATCTCATCCACGCCCTTGTAGCGGCGGATGTTCTCTGCCATCTGCATGTAATAGTTGTCGGTCCACCCGCCCTTCATGGGAGCAATGGTGCGGTTGAACTCTGCGTTGTACTGGTCAACGAAGTAGAAGGGGTTCACTCTGCCCAAGAAACCGTCGGGTCCGGCCGCCTGGCCCGAGGGGTCCTTGCCGCTGCGGTAACGTCCTGCAGTCCACTCGTTCCAATCATTAAGGTAGATGAACTCGGGATCGACCTGCAGTGCCTCGTTCCATCTATCCTGGAAGTAGATGCCATACTGCGTAGGATTCTTGACCACGCTATCTACTGCGGGACAATAGGCAGAGGCGGGCATGTCATGGTCATCCAGCTTGGGCTCACCCACGTCACGGCGCCAGCACTTGCCCACGATGCTCAAGGGGTGCTGGGCGGGGGTCACTGCCATCTGCTCCTTGCGCCCCTGGTGGGGTGCACAGAGCTGCTCTGGCATGAGTGCCTTCACCTGCTCCTCGTGCAGGTCATAGCCGAAACTCCAGCAGTCCTCCTGCCCTACGTAGCGCTTGCCACCCCACTTGTAGTAGCCCCACCACATGTTCCTCAGGGTGAAGAACTGCTTCACCTCGTCGCTGTAGTCGGCCACGTCCTTCGAGCCACCGTTGGGCGTGGAGTCAAAGGATGGAGTGGCATTGTAGAGCAAGAGTGGCTTGCCGTCCCAGTAAAACCAGCAGTCCTGGTAGCGCGGTGTCTTGTAGAACCGCTCATAGAGCGTCTGCACCACACTGATGGCATTGCCGTTGAAGGCCCAGAAGCAGAATTTGGGCACACGGTTGCCCTGCTTCTTCATCTCCTGCATGGTGGAGAAGAGTACCTCCCACTCGTCCCAGTAGAACACCGCATTGGTGACATCCATGATGAGCACATCGACGCCAGCGTCGGCCAACATCGACAGGTCGTGCCTGACAACGTACTTGTCGCGGCTCAGGAAGTAGCCGTATTCGGGTTCGCCCCAGTGATATGAGGCTCCGGTCCACGCTTTGTTGTCCCACTCATTGCGGGCGTTGGGGTCCTGGTCCAGCACGCGGCTCACGTCGCACTTGTATTCGGCGCCGTTGTGAAGCCCCTGGGTGTGCCAGGTGATGTAGAAGATGCCCACGGTACGGGGCTTTCCGTCGCGCTTGAGAGGAGCCTCCTGGGCCGACGGCATGGTGCGTCCCAATCCGTCGGTAGCCACCCATGTGGCTGTCGATTGCGCATGGCCGGCCAGGCCAAGCAGGCCGGTGGCAAGCAAGAAGAGCAGTCTGTTCATCTGAGAAGCTTTAGGTTAAATGGTTTGAAATATTGCGGAAAGTGAAAAGGAAGCAGGTGCCGCTCCATGGCCTGTGGCATCCACGGTAACAGACACCTGCTTGATAATTATCTGTAAGAGTACCCGAAGGGGACTGCAAACGCACCCAGAAGGAGCTGCAAGAGCACCCAGAGGCGACAACAAGCGCACCCAGAAGAAGCTGCAAGAGCACCCAGAGGGGACTGCCGGCGGTGTGGTTACTCCTTGCCGGCGCGCTTGCGCTCCAAGTGGTCGAGGATGACCTTGCGCATACGCATGCTCTTGGGGGTCACCTCAACGTACTCGTCGGCCTTGATATACTCCAATGCCTCCTCCAGCGAGAAGATTGTGGCGGGTATGATACGCGCCTTCTCGTCGGTACCGCTAGCTCGTACGTTGGTAAGCTGCTTGGCCTTGCACACGTTGACGACCAGGTCGTTGTCATGCACGTGCTCGCCTACCACCTGTCCGGCATACACCTGCTCCTGGGGCTCGATGAAGAAGCGCCCGCGGTCCTGCAGGTGATCAATGGCATAGGCATAGGCGTTGCCGGTCTCGAGGGCAATCATCGAACCGTTGGTGCGGCGCGTTATCTCGCCCTTGTAGGGCTGGTATTCCTGGAAGCGGTGAGCCATGATGGCCTCGCCCTGGCTGGCCGTGAGCACGTTGGTGCGCAGTCCGATGATGCCACGACTGGGTATCATGAACTCGATGTTCACCCTGTCGCCCTGTGACTCCATGCTTACGAGCTCGCCCTTACGGCGTGTGACCATATCAATCATTCGGCTCGAGAACTCCTCGGGCACGTTTATGGTGAGTTCCTCAATGGGCTCGCACTTCTGTCCGTCTATCTCCTTATAGATGACCTGGGGCTGTCCCACCTGCAACTCATAGCCCTCGCGGCGCATGGTCTCGATAAGGACTGACAGGTGCAGCACGCCTCGGCCGCTCACTATCCAGCGGTCGGTGTAGCCATCCATCAGCTTCACACGCAGGGCAAGGTTCTTCTCCAGCTCCTTCTCAAGGCGCTCGCCTATGTGACGGCTGGTGCAGTACTTGCCTTCCTTGCCGAAGAAGGGGCTGTCGTTAATGGTGAAGAGCATGCTCATCGTGGGCTCGTCAATGCTGATGGTGGGCAGTGGCTCGGGGTTCTCGGCGTCACAGATGGTGTCGCCTATCTCGAAGTGTTCCAGTCCGATGATGGCACAGATGTCGCCCGAATCCACCTCCTGGGTGCGCTGACGTCCCATGCCCGTGAAGGTGTGGAGCTCTTTGATGCGTGTCTTCTCCATGCTGCCGTCGCGATGTGCCACGGTGATGTTCATGCCCTCGCGCAGTGTGCCGCGATGCACACGGCCTACGGCGATACGTCCTGTATAGTTGGAGTAGTCCAGGCTCGTTATCAGCATCTGGGGTGTACCCTCGAGCTGAACGGGAGCCGGTATGTTCTCCACGATGCTGTCAAGCAGATAGAAGATGTTGTCGGTAGGCTTCTGCCAGTCCTCGCTCATCCATCCGTTCTTGGCCGAACCGTAGATGACAGGGAAGTCGAGCTGCTCTTCTGTGGCATCGAGGTCGCACATGAGGTCGAACACCATCTCGTACACCTCCTCGGGACGGCAGTTGGGCTTATCCACCTTGTTCACTACCACAATGGGCTTAAGGCCTATCTGCAATGCCTTCTGCAACACGAATCGTGTCTGGGGCATGGGTCCCTCGAATGCGTCAACCAGCAGAATGCAGCCGTCCGCCATATTGAGCACGCGCTCCACCTCGCCTCCGAAGTCGCTGTGACCCGGTGTGTCGATGATGTTTATCTTGGTGCCTTTGTAATTGATGGAGACATTCTTGCTCAGGATAGTGATGCCGCGCTCCCGCTCCAGCTCGTTGTTGTCCAACATCAAATCGTCTGTCTGCTGGTTCTCACGGAACAGGTTTCCCGCAAGCAGCATCTTGTCCACCAGAGTGGTCTTGCCATGGTCAACGTGTGCGATGATGGCAATGTTTCTGATATTCTGCATATATTATCTCTCCTTAAACTTGTGCGCAAAGTTACGACAATTTATCCAAGGGCTATCGCATCGGCGCTCGTTATTTGGGAGATACGCCCTCATTTGTCTGTCAGACGGCTCGCTGCGGGCAGCGCCATACATTGTTCACAGCCTCAAAGGCCGTAGATGTCAAGGGGCTGTCCTGTCAAAAGGCAGCGGACGGCATTGTACCAGAAGAAAACGGTGAGGATAAGGCAGAGCACGCTCCAGCATACAATCAAAACAACACTGGGCCAGTAAAACGGATGACAGCGCGAAGAGCGTGCCCGACACAGCCCTATTGCATCATGCGCAGCCAGCACAGTTATCCCCACAGCCCCCAGAGCCAACACCATCTGATACCACAGGGCATGTCCCAGAGTGTAGCCGCTCAGGCTGTTGAGCAGCGCCATGGCCAGCATGCCGCCGTATAATGTCATTTTAATCACTTTCATTTGTCAACTATCGAAAAGGGGTCAATCCTCTATACATTTATAATTTCCCACACGCCCCATGGTATTGAGACGTATCCGCCAGACATATTGTCCGCACGCTTCTACGCAACCCTACTACCATCGCAACAACTTTAATTCTCATTTTCAACCATGTTGAATGGCCATATTATCACAATACAAAATTAAAGAAAGTCCATCGTTTCTACAAGAGGAATTATACAAAAAATACCGCTACAAGCAGAAGTTTACTTACCTGCTGCGCATTTCCACATCCGTCAAAAGACAACGAAGCACATCCCGAAGCGATCTGACTGATTCTCCGGGATGTACTTCGCTACTCGCGTCACCCTCACACGATGCCCTGAGCCATCATGGCGCGTGCCACCTTCATGAAGCCTGCCACGTTGGCACCACGCACATAGTTGGTGTAGCCATCCCCGCGGCCGTAGCGCAGGCACTGGTCATGCACGGCATGCATGATCTGCTGCAGGCGGCTATCCACCTCGGCTGCCGACCACGAGATGTGCATTGCGTTCTGTGTCATCTCCAGGCCGCTGGTGGCCACGCCACCCGAATTGACGGCCTTGCCAGGGGCGAAGGGGATGCGATGCTCCACGAAGTAATCCACCGCCTGAGCGGTGCAACCCATATTGCTCACCTCGGCCACCAGGCTCACGCCACCCGCATGCAGGGCCTCGGCATCGGCCAGTGTGAGTTCGTTCTGCGTGGCGCAGGGCAGGGCGATATCCACCGGATGCTCCCAAGGTTTGCGCCCCGGGAAGAAAGTGGCCTCGGGATAGCGCTCGGCATAGGGAGCCACGATATCCTCGCCACTGAGCCTGAGCTCCAGCATATAGTCTATCTTGTCGCCGCTCACACCCTTTGGGTCGAAGACATAACCGTCGGGGCCGCTCAGAGTCACCACCTTGGCACCCATCTCATTGGCCTTCTTTACAGCACCCCAGGCCACGTTGCCGAAGCCCGAGACCGCCACCGTGCGGCCTGCGATATCCTGCCCCAGGTCATGCAGCATCTGCCTGACGAAGTAAAGTGCACCGTAGCCCGTGGCCTCGGGACGCATGAGCGAACCGCCGAACTCCAGGCCTTTGCCGGTGAAGGTGCCGGTGTGCTCACGTGAGAGCTTCTTGTACATGCCGAACATGTAGCCCACCTCGCGGCCGCCCACACCGATGTCGCCTGCCGGCACATCCTGGTCGGGACCCAGATTGCGCCACAGTTCGAGCATGAAGGACTGGCAGAAGCGCATGATTTCCGCCTCGCTCCGCCCGCGCGGACCGAAGTCTGAACCGCCCTTGCCACCGCCCATGGGCAATGTGGTGAGCGCATTCTTGAAGGTTTGTTCAAAGCCCAGGAACTTCAATATACTGAGGTTGACCGAGGGATGGAAGCGTATGCCGCCCTTGTAGGGGCCGATGGCGTTGCAGAACTGCACGCGGTGTCCCAGGTTGACATGCACCTCACCGTGGTCGTCCACCCAGGGTACACGGAAGGTGATGATGCGGTCGGGCTCCACCAGACGCTCTATCAGCCGCGCACGCTCAAACTCCGGGTGCTGGTTGTAAACGCCCTCGATGGAGAGCAGCACTTCCTTGACGGCCTGCAGGTACTCGGCCTCGCCGGGATGCTTGGCCTCCAGTTGTTGTAGAATCAACTCTGTCTTCATAGTGTTGTATGTTAGTCTTGTTTATTTGTTGTTACGCATATACAAAGTTAGCAGTTCTGAGCATTATGACAAGGAAAAAGGTGAAATACCGCACGGATTTAACTCTTTTTTGTCTTTTTGTCAAGTGGAGTTCGCAAAACAGCCCTTTTTCCCACCCCTTCCGCCTTCGTCTGAGGGACGGAACGGCCGCATGAGCGGCCTTGCGGGAAAAGCCCCTCTGCCGGTGCTGCCATAGCGGGCCGCAAAACGCAGTGCACTGCATCGGCCAACGCAGCGCGTTGCATTTGCCTTCGCAGCACGCTGCATCTGCCATCGCACCGCACTGCAACATCTGGCCTGGAACCAAGCTGCACAAGAAGGAGCACAGAATGTTGGGCCACGCACCCGCATCCTCAGCCAGCCTTGGCTGCCTGTCATCCGTGGGGCCTGCGCTGTCGCCATCCCTGCCCTTACCGCTGCAAAGCATCCGTGGGGCGGCCTTCTCCCGGACTGGAGCGAAATGCCCCGACCTGCACAAACAGATGAGAGGCGCACGCTCCCGCAATGGGGAATGTGCGCCTCCCGGCTATTCAGACCAGAGCCAGGCCCTTAGGCCGTTGACCTGCTCCGCTCTCACTTAACCAGCACCTTGCTCCAAGGCTACGCAGAGGAGCGAGCTGCTTCACGTTCGGCCGAGTCCAAGCAAGCTTGGCCTCCGCTCTCACTTAACCAGCACCTTGGCGGGAGTGAAGTTCTCTCGCCGAGCTGCTTCGCGTTCGGCTGAGTCCAAGCGGGCTTGGCCTCTGCTCTCACTTAACCAGCACCTTGCGGCCATTCAGGATGTAGATGCCCTTCTGCATCTTCTCCACACGCTGACCGCTGAGGTTATAGATGGTACCATCGGTGCGAAGCTGGTCTGTGCCTGCGTTCACACTGCCGATGCCTGTGCCTATGATGTTCTTGAGCACGGGATAGGAGCCTTCCTCCATGGTGCATGACCACACCTCGGGATCCCATGCCACCACAGCCTTCTGCAGGTCGCTGAAGTTTGTGCCGTCGTAGTAAAGGATGCCTTCCATCACGTCCTCCGTCTTGCCGGCACCGAAGATCTGCTCTGAGTTGTTCCACACACACACGTTCTTGTATATGCTGTGGCCGGTGTAGCTTGACTTCACAGCACCTATCACACCAGTCGTGACTGCTGTGCCGGTGACGCTGCCTGCGGCATAGACATTCTCCATAGAGAAGTCGGAACTGATGCGGCCTGCGATGCCACCGGTGACGGTCTCCGCATTGTCAACAGAGATAGCCACATTGGCAAAGCAGTTCTTCACAGTGGTAGGACCACCCACATTGCCTATCAGACCTCCGCAATAGCCCGAGCCAATGTGCAGCTTGCCTTCAACCCATACATTCTCAAACGTTGTGGTCTGCTGTACACCATCAACCTTGAAGTTGCTATGGCCGGCATATCCTGCCAGCACACCGCTTCCTGAAGTTGTGCAATCAATGTCCACGTCCGAGAAGCCTACGTTGCGTACGCCGCCACAGAGCACTCCGAACATGCCGCTATACCAGCCACCCTGGCTGCGGAGGTTGTATATCACGTGGTTCTTACCGTCGAAGTCAATCCAGTTCATATAGGCCTTGTCACCCACGACATTCTCTGCCAGGTTGAGAGGAGTCCAGTTGGTGATGGTGCTCATGTCAATGTCATTGTCCATCACAACGTAATTCACGCGTCCGGGCTGGATTCTCTGATGCAGATACACCATATCGAAGAGTGATGCCACATGGAATGGATCCTCGGCAGTACCGGCATGCTCTACCACGTCCTCCACCTTGGTGAACTTCACGGTCATGGCCAGCGCATCGAACTCAACCTGATAATGTCCGGGCTCCAGTATCCAGCGAGGCTCGCCATAGAAGCGGTCGCAGCCTGCGATGACCTGCCCGTAGCGGTCGGCCTGGATAGTGTCGGCCTCCACGGCAGTGCCTACACGGCTCTCTGTCCAGTTGCTGTTGTACGTGGCCCAGCCGCCTGCAAAGAGAGTGATGTCGTGGTTGCCCTCCTCGTCTATCTCTATCTCGCCATAGTACTTGCCGTGGCCCATGTGCACCAGAGGATGGTTGCGGCTGATGGTCCAGCTGTCACCCTTCAGGTTGCCCACGATGTAGCAGTAGTCGGGCAGGAGCTCCTCACCCACAGGCTCAAAGGTTGCCTTGGTGCGGTCTGCATTGATGGTCACCTTCCAGGTGCCGCCATACACGGCCATATAGTTGGCAGCGGCAGGCACCTCACGCAGCTCCACCTCATTGCGGCCCGAAGCCACCCAGCGGGGATGCTCGCTTGCGCCATCGAGCAGCTTGCCCTGATAGGAGAAGAAGACCATGTCGCGGTTGCCATAGCCACCGTCTCCTTGACGATCCACACCAGTGAACGTACCCTGGTAAGTGCCGTCGGCCTGACGTGTGAGAGGATACAGGCCACTGTTCACATTCCACTGTGCGGCATCCTTGAGGTCGCCTACCACATAGATGACATCCACGATGGGAGTCAGGCGCAACTGCTTGATGAGCGCTGTGGCCTCGTCATTGCTGTAGGCTCCATTACGCATGTTGTCGCCGATGGTGGCGAAGAGACCAGTCTCAAACTCCACTGCGGCCTTGTACTCAGGTGTCCAGTTGTTGGGGTCGTTGATATCGGACGTACCGGGCAAGAGGGTTCCTGCCTTATCTACAGCTGCCCAGTAGGCGTCGAACACATAGTCGAGCACGCTTGAGAGCTCGGCATAGACCTGTGCGCTGGCAGCAAGCACCTTCATGTACTCGTTGGCCTGCTTGAGGATTTCATACTTCTCCTCCACATCGGTAGCTGCCTTGCCCTTCTCGATGATCTGCACCGCATTGTCGCGTGCATCCTTAGAGCAGTACTGCATCTTGGCATCCATAGTCAATACGCGGGACTTCAGACTGTCGAGCACTTCCTCCATCGCGTTCATGTTCTTGGCCATGTAGGTCAGCTTGAAGTTGCTGAACACGGTCCAGCCAAGCGCGTTCTTGGCCTCGCGGGGGTCTTTCAGACCGATGGTCATCTCGCCTCCGGTCACCAGGCCATACACGGTCTGCTTGTAGCGTCCAGCGCGGAAGGCGAACGAGCAACCATTCACGCTATTGGGTACGTAGCCCTTTTCACCGATATTGTCATAGGGCCATGTGCCTACGTTGGTGATGAAGCAGTTCACACTGTCCTCGGCTGTAGCCTCGGGCTGAGCGTCGGCGTGGATGTTCTTCACAGGCGACTCGAAGTCGTTGATGTAGAGTACCACGGGTGCCTCATCGGTCTTGTCCTCGTCGGCATCAGGGAAGCGGAACAGTCCGTTGAGCTCCAGCTTATAGAGTCCATCGGGTATGTCGCTCACCTTCTGGCTCAAGTCGAACTTGGTCTTGAATGCTTGTCCTACGGGGAAAGCGTCCTCACCCATTCCAGAGTTGAAGTTGTCAGTGATATCTGCACTGCGTGTCCAGCCCTCGAAGTTCTTCTTCTTCATGTCGGGGTTCTGCAGCAGGTCGGTGATGTCAGTGCCTTCCTTCACGTCCAGCTTGCGGGCTCGTGTCAGCAGGCTGTCCATATAGGTCTGCTCTGCCAGCAGCTCCTCCTCGTTGAGGGGACAGTTCTCGATGATGTACTGATAAGTGCCGTGCACGTAAGTCTCGCCCGGTTCCACGAGTTCGTTGAGATAGTCCTCCAGCAGTTCCAAAGGCTCGCTGGAAGCCATTGGTTTTGCCTCGAGAGCTGCCCTTACAGCCTCTGCCGCCTTCTGATATGCCTCATAAGCATCAGCGCTCAGGCATACCTGGGGGTAGAGCACGTACATCTTCTGGTACTGCTCCAGCACTTGCTCGGCTGTGGTGGCGTTGTTCGCTGCCTCTTCTGCTGCACGGAAAGGAGTCAGCAATGTGGCTTGGGCCAGAGTACCATCATCCAGAGCCATCTTCCGGAGGAAGTCGGTGCGCCATGCGTCGTAGGCTGCAAAGGTGGTGCCACAGTAGCTCAGGCTCCAGTTGTTGAATACGCACCAAGCCTCGGTAGGCACTATCTTCTCGGCCATAACGCCTATGCACAGGGTGTCATCGGTAACGGGAACGTACAGGGTGTTCTCTGAATAGAGGTCCTCATTATTATATACGGTGAAACCTGCACGTCTGTCAGGACACCATTTGCCCTTTGCATACTCTCTGTCAGTGCTGTGCAGCTGGGTGCTCGAAGCGCCCTCCAGGATATCCATCATCAGTGCCTTGGAAGTCACATCACCGCTCGCGCCATACAGATAGCCTACGCGTGAGCGGGGCTGCAGGTTCACACCATCGGCCGAATAGTACTCCTTGTTGGTGGGATGTGCCACGCGGAAGAGTCCGTGCAGGTTCAGCTTGTAGATTCCTTTGGGCAGACCGCCTATCTTCTGATAGCTGTCAAACTCATGCTTGTTCCATACCTCGGCACACCCATCGCTCACCGTCATCGCAGTTCCCTGCCAGCCGGCATTGTTGTTGCTCTTTGCATAGTCGGGGTTGGCTATCAGCAGAGTTGCGTCAACGGGCTCTGTCGTGCCGGCCTTATTGGCAAGATAAGCCTTGATGACGGCTTTGATTTCCTCTCTGGCGCCATTCAGGGCATCCTCGGTGCTGGTGGCATCATTGTAGATAGCCTCCACCTTGCTGAGGTCAATGTCGGGATAGGCCTCTTGCGTTGCATCAATGTCGGCCTTCAAGGTCTCTGCCAGAGCATAGAGTTTGCGCTCCACGAGCCAGTTCTCATAGTCTGCATTCTTCACCAGAGTCCAGTCAACGGGCACTGCCTCGGGAACGACTCCTGTGGGCCAAAGCGTTGTGGTGCCATCGTCAGGCTTGATGCCAAAGTACACCTTGCTGCCAAAGGTGCCCTCGTCAAAGCCGCTCGTGGCAAACTTCGCTGCGTAGAAGCGCACCTCGTCACCTTTCCATTCGGCCGACCACACGTTGTTGCCACGGTCGGAGCAGTCGTTTACCAGATAGTTGTCAATGATGAAGATGTCGTTCCATCCCTTACTGTCACTGATCCAGTTGCGTATCACATAACGCTGGCCATCCCACTCCGTCTGGTCGGCATCAAGGTAAGGACGGAAATACACCGGGTGTCCCTCAGTTCCCTGAGAGGCCTGTGTGCCCCAATTGTTGCCCGATGTGTAGAAGAAGTCACCTGCCTTACTGTACAGGTAGTACATCTGTCCGCCGGTATCCTGACTGGGCTGCAGCTCAGTGGTTCCCACGGGAACGGGCTTCTCTCTCTGGGCTTGCAGGCCCAACGCGACCATCATCATGGCCGCAAGAAAGTAACATCGTCTCATAAAAGAAAGTTTTTTAGTTAACAATATAATAGTTTGTGATGAATTGTCCGGCAATATGAATTGGCAGGAGAAATGTGCCGCGCTGCTGCCGGCATCGTCCTGTCTCAGGCTTTTCACCGGGGAGGGACGATGCGGCAGGCGCTGTTTCAGGCGGCACAAAACTCAGAAGCGCACCTTCAGATACTTGACGCCATGGCTGGGCAAGAAGTATCTGAGGTCGGTGGCACTCAAGTCCTTCTGTCTCCACAGGTCGCGCACAGCGGTCAGCCTCTGCGCTCCCATCTGCGGGAGATAGCGCTGCATATCCACATTCACATCCTCGTCGCCCACATTGAAGATGCCCACGGCATAGCTGCCATCGGCGAGCGGGCGCTGGAACACCTGTATATCCTTGTCCTCCACCACGCGCACAGCCTGCTTGCCAAGTATGTCCTGGTTGACGGCATTCACTTCGTTGTTGCACAGGAGACCCACTGTGAAGTCGTCCATCTGCGATATGTCGCAACCGATGAGCATATTGCTGGCCATGAGGGTCCACAGTGAGATGTGGGTATATTGCTCGTCGGGTGTAAGGCGGCTGTCGCGTAGGTTGGAGCTCCAACCCACCTTGCCCACGATGAGCATATCGGGATCATTCCAATGTCCGGGCTGTGCATAGGGGAACAGAGGGGCATTGCGGCGGAAACCTATATCGTACATGCTCTCCCAGGTGTCGGTTATGTCGCCCGTGGTACGCCATGAGTTGGCATCCACCGCCTCGCCCCACTTCCACACGTCGGCCATTCCGTACTGGCACAGACTGTAGAAGATGTCACGGGGCTGTGCACGAAGGCACTCCTCCATGTGCAGATAGGGACGCACGTAACTGGCCACCGTCTGGTTGTCCTTCTCGGTGGCATGCTTACGTCCATAGCCGCACCAGTCATATTTCAGGTAGTCGATACCCCAGCTGTTATAGGTTTGGGCATCCTGCATCTCGTGGTCCAGGCTGCCCAGATATCCGCCGCAGGTGCGGTCGCCAGGCGATGAGTAGATGCCGAACTTCAGGCCTTGGCTGTGCAGCCAGTCGCCCAGCCCCTTCATGTCGGGGAACTTCTCGTTGACAGCTATCGTGCCATCGGCATTACGTTCGGGTGCTTCCCAGGCATCGTCAATATTGATATAGGCATAACCATAGTCGGCAAGTCCCTTCTCCAACAGAGCCTTGGCGCTGCTCATCACCCTGTCCTGGGTGACGCTCAAGCCCCAGCAGTTCCAGCTGTTCCAGCCCATGGGAGGTGTGAGAGCTATCTTGCTGCCCACACGCAGGGTGAACCTCTGGGCTGCTTCGCCCTTTGCATTACGCGCCTTGACGGTAAAGGTGTAGCTTCCCACCTTGTCAATCTTTCCGCTCAACGCGCCATTGTCGGGATTCAGAGCGAGCCCCTCGGGCAGATTCTCGGCGCTGTACTTAATAGGCTTATCGCCACTCACGCCGAAGCGAAAGATTACAGGTGAGCCTGGACGCACGCCGTAGAGCTCGGTGGTATTGAATCGGGGAACGGCAGGAGCGGCAGGCGTGAGGATGTACTTATTGACGCTCTCGCTGGTGATGCTGCGTCCGCTCTTCTTCTCAGTGAAGGTTGCCACCACCTTCACGCGCTTGCTCTTATCCACCGGAAGCAGATACTTGGCAGGCTTCTTCTCGCTCACTGTGAACTTACGGCTCACTGTGGAGAGCACCTCTCCATTGTCCGTATCCACCTGCTTGAGGGTCAGAGTGCCCGAGAGAGCACTCTGGAATCGGCTGTCCACCTGCACCTGCATGGTGTTGGCATCGGGCTGTGTGGTACTGAGCGAGAGGCCGTCCACGCGTGAGGGGACCTTTACGATGACCGGACCTTGGAACATGCCACCGGGATGACCGCCGCTGTAGCAGCGCACGGCCAGCACATTGTCCTGCTCCCAACGGATGTGCTTGCTGTCGAGCTTCACGTTATACACGCGGGGCTTGCTCCATTGGCTGCGGTAGCCACCGTTGTCCTCGGGAAACTGTCCCGTCTTGCCTATGAGCTCGCCATTGAGGTAAGTCTCATCCGCATCATCGATGCCGCCCAAGGCGAACTGCAATACTTCCTTCATGTCGGAGCTTTCAATCATCGATTTGGTGAGCAGCACATGGAAACGATACCAGCCGGTGGCTGCATCCACATGCTTTCCCTGGGCGTCCCAGGTCTTGCACACGCTCAGTGTCTCCCACTTGCTGTCGTCCAAGGACACCGAACTGAACGAGGGGTCATCGCCCATCTTGAACTTCGCCACGCGGAACTTCAGTTCCTGAGCCGCCATTGTCATGGAAGCCAAAGCGAGAATGGTAAAGAGAATCTTCTTCATCTGTTTGACATATATGTTAGGTTAGCAATCTTTAAGAACAAGCACTCTACACATGTCCACATTTCTACAAATGATACGCAAATATACTCTTTTTCATTGACAAATGTTCTGCAACAGCCAAGAAAATGTACAAACCGACCGTTTTCATTGACGTTTGTCCACACTTCCATCTCCATTCTGCCCTTATACGAGCAGATTTGCATACCTTCTGAAACCCGATTGTAAGATTCGCCCAAGGCAACCATAAATGCCTCCAAGACGCCCGCCATGGACTTCGGAAAACTTTGATTTTCAAAAAGGAGTGCATTGGCAGTACCAGCAGGAGGCATCTGGCTCCCCCCTGCCGCCCCAATGACAAACCACGGGGAACGAAATGACGTCTCCGTGCCATTTCCATTACAGACAACAAGCAGCCTGTTGCTGAATCCCTCGCGCGCGTATTATATATAAGGAGAAGACGACGGTCAGACAAGGAGAATACGGGAGCATGAGCCCGGCATGCGATATGACGCACCACGGGAAGCGGGGCTGCACAGCATGCGAAGCCGTTCGCTCTGCCCGCCCCAAGACACAAAGAAAGGGCGCGGCTCCGTCTCCGGTGCCACGCCCCATGCTCTTGCTTGTCTCTTACAGTGAGATTAAGCCTCCTTCTGAGAAGCCACACGCTTTTCAGCGATGCGGGCCTTCTTACCAGTGAGGTTGCGCAGGTAGTACAACTTAGCGCGACGTACCTTACCTACCTTGTTCACTGTGATGCTGTCGATGTTGGGAGACTCAACGGGGAAAATACGCTCCACGCCTACAGTTCCTGACATCTTGCGAACGGTGAAACGGCGCTTGTCACCGTGGCCAGAGATCTTGATCACCACGCCACGATAGAGCTGCACGCGCTCCTTATTACCCTCGACAATACGGTAAGCCACGGTCACTGTGTCACCAGCCTTGAACTCAGGGACGATCTTGCCCGTAGCAAATGCTTCTTCAGCAATTTTAATTAAATCAGCCATCTTGGTTTGAATATTAAAAAATTGTGTGTCGATCGCACATGGGCATAACAGGTCACACTCTTCTTCCCTGCCAGCGACCCATGGGAAAGCGGGTGCAAAGGTAGGCCTTTTTCGCCGAACAAGAAAGAAGAACGGGGAAAAGTTGCTCATTCAGAGCACTTCTTGGGGCAAAATATGTAACTTTGCAACCAGAAACAACATTATCCTCAAGAATGAAGAACTCAAAGAGAGCAACACTGCTGCTGCTCGTGGCACTCGTGTCAGGCTCGATGGCAGCACAGAAGTACAAGGTGCGCAGCATCGCGTGGGAGCGTCTGGAGGTGACATCGGCGCTCGATGCCAACCCCGACCAGCGTGCCATGGAGATAGTGAAACCCTATAAGGCCCGGGTAGATAGCACCATGATGCCCGTGCTGGGACTGAGCCGCGTGGCCATGGCTGCAGGCCGACCTGAGAGTCTGCTGGGCAACTGGGCGGCCGACGTACTGGTGGAGGGAAGTACCGCCACCGGACTGGAGCGGGCCGATATGGGACTGATGAACGTGGGCGGACTGCGCAACAACATGCCCGAGGGGGTGGTGCGACGCGGTGACGTGATGCTCATCTCGCCATTTGAAAACCGCCTGGTGGTGCTGGAGATGCAGGGCAAGGACGTGAAGGAGCTGATGGAGAACATAGCCGCAAGGGGCGGCGAGGGCGTGAGCAGCAGCGTGCGACTGGTCATCAGCCCCGACAGAAAGGTGGCATCGGCCACCATCGGAGGCAAGGAGATAGAGGACAAGCGCACCTACCGCATTGCCACGCTCGACTATCTGGCCGAGGGCAACGACCAGATGACGGCACTCAAGAAGGCCACCAAGAGGCACAACCTGAACATGCTCGTACGCGACGTGATGGCCGAGAGCATCATCAAGAGCCGCGTGATAGACAGCAAAATCGAGGGACGAATAGTGCTGCAGAAGCCCTAAGGGGCGTCCTGCCCCATCACCACAGTGAGGCTGGCGCAGCCATTCCATGCCGCCGGCCCACCACAAACCAACGTACAAGAAATGAAGAAGATATTTTCTGCAATAGCCCTGGCAGCCTGCTTCTGCCTGACGGGCACCGCACAGGAGCGCCACCTGCTGGTGCTCCACACGAGCGACACGCACTCATGCGTGGAACCGGTATCCAAGAACTTCAGCGACACGGCACAGGCCGACAAGGGCGGTTTTATGCGCCGCGCCACACTGGTCAAGCAGTTGAGACAGCAGCGACCCGAACTGCTGCTGCTCGACTGTGGCGATTTCAGCCAGGGGTCGGCCTACTACAACCTCTACCGGGGTGAGGTGGAGGTGGCTCTGATGAACGAGATGGGATACGATGCCTGCACGCTGGGCAACCACGAATTTGACTATGGGCTGCAGAATCTGGCACGCCTCATCAAGATGGCCAAGTTCCCCTTTGTGTGCTGCAACTACGATTTCAAGGATACTCCATGCGAGGGGCTCGTGAAGCCTTATATAGTGATAGAACGCGCGGGGGCGCGTATAGGCATTCTGGGAGTGGCTCCCCAGCCCGACGGACTGATTACGAAGTCGAACTACGAGCCCATGAAGTTCATTGACCCTGCCGAGGCCGCACAGCCCGTCATCGACATCCTGCGCAACCGCGAGCACTGCGACCTGGTCATCTGTCTGAGCCACCTGGGCTGGGCCAAGGGTCCCGGCTACGACCAGGACTTCATCGCGCGCACCACCGGACTGGACCTCCTGCTGGGCGGACACACGCACACCTACCTGTCCCACCCCGAGCGCGTGCTCGACAAGGCAGGCCACGAGGTGATGGTCGATCACATGGGCAAGAACGCGCGCTTCGTCGGCACCATGGACATCACGCTGGAACCATGACCGCGAGGCCGCATACGCAGGGCCACACATCACAATAGTCCATGCAGAGGGACGCCGCACCAGACATCAGTGCAGCGTCCCTCTCCTTTTGCCCCGTCCCGCACCGCCTGTTCACGCACTGCGGTGCGGTGGCCGATGCAGCGTGCTCCGATGACCGATGCAGCACGCTGCGATGGCCGATGCAGCGTGCTGCATCTTGCGCCCCGCCACGAAGCCCAGAGGCAAGGAGGGCGGCATCCCACCTCACCGGGTACAGAAAAAGCCAGAACCCGGCGGAATGCACCGCCATGGATTCTGGCCAGCAAGTATATTAAAAACCAAGTTTTCCTGGTTGTCCTACAGCCCTTCCCTCGTATTACAGAGAGATAGCGCCGCTGGGGCAAGCGTCAGCGCATGTGCCACACTCAGTGCACAGCTCGGGGTTGATAGAGTACTTCTCGCCCTCAGAGATAGCTCCTACGGGACACTCGTCGATACATGTGCCGCATGCAACACAATCATCACCAATTACGTATGCCATAATCTTTAAGTTTTATATGTTTATTGAATATCTGTTCCTATTGTGCTTGCAAAGATAATTGATTTTAGTGATACGAAGCATCTGTGAGCCTTTATTTTTTCCCTTAGCCTCATCAAAAACAATGATTGGGGCAATAAAGCACCCGCCCGGCGCGTTATTCTTAGAGATGAAATCCCTGCTCACACATACTCTGTGCCTGCTGCTCTGCCTCACGTGCGCCATCGGTGCGGGAGCGCAGAAGCGCAAGGTGATGAACCGCCCCTATCTGGACATGCGGAAGCTGCACTACGGCTTCCTCATCGGACTGCATTTCCAGGACATGGAAATGCAGAACAACGGCTACATCGACCCCGCTACAGGGCAGCAGTGGTACGCCGACGTAGATAACTACAACCCTGGTTTCAGCGTGGGCGTACTGGGGGAGCTGCGCCTCAACAACCATCTGTCGCTGCGCCTCTCACCCACCATGCACTTCGGGCAGAAGCACATCCTCTTCCACGAGCAGAACAGCGGGCGCGACACCACACAGAACATCAAGAGCACCTACATCTCCATTCCGTTCGACCTGAAGTTCGCCGCGCCGCGCTACAATAACTTCCGACCCTATCTGATAACGGGCGTAAACCCGATGATAGACCTCACCACCAAGAAGCATGGCGCGCTGATGCTCAAGCCCTTCGACTGCTATCTGGAGGTGGGCATGGGGTGCGACATCTACCTTCCCTTCTTCAAGCTCAACCCCGAGCTTAAGTTTTGCTTCGGCCTGGCAGACATCTTGAAGAAGAACCGCAAGGACCTCATCGACAACACGCTGCTCAAATACACACGCAGCGTAGATGGTGCCAGTTCCAAGATGATAGTGCTCACGCTCTACTTCGAGTAGCACGCGCTGCCACATGCAGCGGCTTGGAAAGAGCGATGGGGAGCGCCTCCCGACCTGTGTCGGCGGCGCTCCCCATCATTTGTTATACTCCCGCCCAACGCCAGGAAAGGCACTGACCCTCCCGCGCAGGGCTGTAGGACTTACTTCAGACGTGCCAATGTGTCGGCTATGCGGCGCATAGCCTCGGTGATATTGGCCTCGCTGGTGGCGTAGCTCATGCGGAAGCACTCAGGCGAACCAAAGGCATCGCCGCCCACAGTGGCCACGTGACCCACCTCGAGGAGGTACATGGCCAGGTCGGTGCTGTTGTTTATCACGCGGTCACCGTCACGCTTGCCGAAGAAGCTGCTGCACTTGGGGAAGAGGTAGAAGGCTCCCTGAGGGTTGTTGACCTCCAGTCCGGGAATCTCGCGGGCAAGGCTCACGATGAGGTTGCGGCGGCGTTCGAAGGCCTGGCGCATGGTCTCCACACACTCCTGCGAACCGGTGTAGGCAGCCTCGGCCGCCTTCTGCGACACCGAGCAGGGGCCGCTCGTGTACTGGCCCTGCAGCTTGTTGCAGCCCTTCACCACCCATTCGGGGGCAGCGATAAAGCCTATGCGCCATCCGGTCATGGCATAGGCCTTGCTCACGCCGTTCACTATCACCACGCGGTCTTTGATGTCGGCAAACTGTGCCATGCTGGCATGGGCGCCCACATAGTTGATATGCTCATATATCTCATCGGCTATCACCATCACGCGCTCATGCTTGAGGAGCACATCCTTGAGTGCCTCCAGCTCGGCTGCACTATAGACAGAGCCTGTGGGGTTGCTGGGCGAACAGAGGATGATGGCGCGTGTGCGGGGCGTGATGGCCTGCTCGAGCTGCTGGGGAGTCACCTTGAAGTCCTGCTCGATGGTGGTGGGGATGGCCACGGGAGTGCCCTCGGCCAGCAATACCATCTGGGGATAGCTCACCCAGTAGGGCGCTGGGATGATGACTTCATCGCCGGGATTGACCAGAGCCATGATGGCATTGCACACGCTCTGCTTGGCTCCGTTGCTGCACAGAATCTGGCTGGGCAGATAGTCAAGGCCGTTCTCGTTCTTCAGCTTGGCGGCTATGGCCTTCTTCAGATCGGGGTAGCCGGGCACGGGCGAGTAGCGGGTCCAGTTGTCCTGCACCGCTTTGATGGCTGCCTCTTTGATGTGGTCAGGCGTATTGAAGTCGGGTTCTCCCACGCTCATATTGATTATATCCACTCCCTGAGCCTTAAGCTCACTGCTGCGCTGGCTCATGGCCAGTGTTGCGCTTGGTGACAGACGATTGAGTCTATCTGACAGAATGTTCTCCATCTCTCGTATGTTTTATAGTTTCTGACTGTATTTCTTGGGCGGCGCATGGCGCTGCCCTGCCTGCCTCAGCCCATCAGAGCTTGTGGCCCATGCGTATGCGCTTGGTCTCGAGGTAGCGTTTGTTGTATGGGTTAGGCTCCACCACGATGGGTACGTTCTCTACGATTTCGAGGCCGAAGCTCTCCAGACCGACACGTTTGACGGGGTTGTTGGTGATGAGACGTATCTTGCCCACGCCCAGCTCGCTCAGTATCTGTGCACCCACACCGTACTCGCGCTCATCGGGCTGGAAGCCGAGGTGGATGTTGGCATCCACTGTATCGTCGCCCTCTTCCTGCAGTTTGTAGGCTGCTATCTTGTTCATCAGTCCTATGCCGCGGCCTTCCTGGTTGAGATAGACCACCAGTCCCTTGCCTTCCTGGTCTATCATCCGCATGGCGCGGTGCAACTGCTCGCCACAGTCACAGCGCTTGCTGCCGAAGATGTCGCCGGTGACGCAGCTGCTGTGCATGCGCACGAGTACCGGTTCGTCGGCGCTCCAATGGCCCTTGATGAGCGCCACATGCTCCAGTCCGTTGCTCTTCTGACGGAAGGGGATGATGCGGAAGTCGCCGTATTCAGTGGGCAGCTCGGCCTCCACACCGCGCTCCACCAGGGATTCCTGCTTGAGGCGGTAGGCGATGAGGTCGCGTATGCAGATGATCTTGAGCCCGTGCTCCTGTGCCACCTGGCGCAGTTGGGGCATGCGTGCCATGGTTCCGTCCTCGTTGAGAATCTCGATGAGGGCAGCCGCGGGCTGCAGTCCTGCCATGCGGGCAAGGTCAACGGCGGCCTCGGTATGTCCGGCGCGCTTGAGCACGCCCTTGTCTTGGGCATAGAGCGGATTGATGTGGCCGGGCCTGCCGAAGTCGGTGGGCTTGCGCGTGGTGTCGGCCAGAGCGCGTATGGTGGCGGCGCGGTCGTGGGTGCTCACGCCGGTGGTGCATCCGTCCAGAAGGTCAACAGTCACGGTGAAAGGCGTGCCCAGCATGCTGGTGTTCTCCTGTACCTGATGCGGCAGTTCCAGCTCCCTGGCACGGCTCATGGTGATGGGAGCACAGAGTACGCCGCGTCCGTAGCGCAGCATGAAGTTCACCTTTTCGGGTGTAATCATCTCGGCAGGGGTGATGAAGTCGCCTTCGTTCTCGCGGTCTTCGTCATCCACCACAATGACAAACTTGCCTTGCTTGAAGTCCTCAAGAGCCTCCTCGATGGTGCTCAGTGTCACATTGTCATTCATATTGTTGCTTGTTAATCCTGTCTATAATGAGTGTATTTATCTTCTGGATGGAGTTCATGTCATTCCACAGCCTCATGCGGTACCGCCAGATACGCAGCCAGAAGAACAGTCCCAGCGGGAAGAAGAGTCCCGTATAGACGTTCAGACGTGCCGAATGAAACGGCCTGGTGTGGGCATCTGTCTCCAATATGGGATATTCGTTGATACGCATGAGGATAACACTGTCGCGGCTGTTGTGCAACTCGTCGATGATTGCCTCAAGCCTGTCACTAAGCTGCTCCACCTCATGGTCCTCTCTGTAATGGAAGAAGATGCGCAGATAGGATGGCATGCGCATGAGGTGCGCTTGCTGGTTGTAAGCCTGGCAGTCGGCCGAGAGCTGCTGCAGGTCAGAGACCAGACGGCGGTACTGAGGGTCATGGATGATGACCTCCTTGCGGTTGAGGGCGCGTGAGACACGCAGGCCAAAGAGGTGGCGGACAAATGCGCGGTAGCCCTCGATATTGAACACCGCACTGTCCTTGTTGGCGCGCTGGGTGAGAAATATGCCCACAGGCAACAGGACGCAGCTGCTGAGCCAGATGCCCGACAGCACGCTCCACTCTCCGGTCTTGGCCATCTTCTCTCCGCTCACGTTCACCACGTAGTAACAGATGAAGATGAGCACGCTGACCACTACGGGCAAGCCCAGTCCGCCCTTGCGGATAATGGCTCCCAGGGGAGCTCCAATGAAGAAGAAGAGCAGGCAGGCGAGGCTCAGGGTGAACTTCTTCTGCTCCTCCATGCGGTGGCGACGCAGTGACATGTTCACGTCGGCCGTGATGATGGCACGGAAGTCATACTCTGAGCGCAGGCTCTCGGCGCGGTTCTGTGCGGTGCGCCATGCCGATGCGCGCTGCTCGTCAGTCAGGCGGGCATAGGCGGAGTCCAGCGGAAGAGCCTTGTCGCACTCCTTCACGATACGTGCCGAATCGCTCATCCCTGTGGGGAGGGACTTGTTCAGATAGTTGCCCATGGTGCTTGCAGCAATGGCATGGGCGGTGCTGTCAGACACATGGCGCAGCGAGTCGATGCCCAGGCGTATGTCATGCAGGCCCTTGGTCTGCGCATTGCCCGAAAAGAGGTTGGCATCCATGAGGTTGAAATTGGCGTCGAAGGGAATCAGATCCACCTCGCGAACAAATGACTCGCGCATGTATGGCACACTGGCCCTGAGCATATTGCCTCCACCCTGGGAATCCATGTTGCGGAAGCGTTCCCCGTGCATGAGTGTGAGCTTGAGATGCCGCTTGTCGGCCGTGCTCTGCAGCCGTGCGCTGTCGGCCAGCACAATCTCTGCATCCTCATAACCCTCCTTGTTGCTGTATATCATCACGCCGTAGAGCATGCCGGTGCGCGTGTCCTTGTGGTGCACATACAGGTTGTATCCGGGAATGTCACTGTAGAAGACGCCCTCTGGAATCTCCAGCTCGGGCGACTTCTGCTTCATGCTCCACACCAGGGTAGCCAGTTGCTTGGTGGCCTCAGGCCCCACCTTGTTCTGGAAATAGAAGCTGCCTGCGCACACGCAGAGCGAGAAGACGAACACGGGTTGCAGGATGCGCACCAGGGGCACGCCGCTTGCCTTCATGGCCAGGAGCTCCAGGCGCTCGCCCATATTGCCGAAAGAGATAAGGCTTGCCAGCAGGACCGCCATGGGAAGCGACATGGGCACCAGCGTGAGACCGCTGTAATAGAAGAACTTCATCAGCACGTCCATCGAGAGGCCGCGTCCCACGAGCTCTTCCAGATAACGCCACATGAACTGCATCATGAAGATGAAGAGGCAAATGAAGAATGTACCTGCAAAGAGCAGGAGGTAGTCCTTCAGTATGAATATATCGAGCTTCTTGAATATCCTCATTATTGTGTGTGCGTGTGCACATGCGTGCGCATTCGGTCACAAAGGTATAACAATTTCCGCTTTCGCGCAGCAAATCGGGTGCACAATAAGGCGATGGGGAACACGAAATGGGGCTTTCTGACCAAGAAGCAGCCGCAGGGCGGATTGAAGACCATGGCACACAGCACAATGCAAGAGGACGCGACAGGCAGGAAGCCTGGCTTGCTCGACAAGGACGGCACGCGGGCTGCACGACTCCACGGCATCCCTTCTCTCGACTCACCGCACAAAGCGGAACCTGCCTGGGCGGACGCTCTACAAACGCAGCACGCTGCACCAGCCATCGCAGCACGCTGCATCGCCCAACGCAACGCGCTGCACCAGCCATCGCACCGCACTGCCTTCCCCGTCCCGCAACAGCACCTTTTGCCGGGCAAGCGGCAAACCCAACCACAACTGCCCTCTACTGCCCGTCTCGGACAGACAAGCAAGCGACCGCTTACGACCGCCGGGGACCCACTGCAGCACGGCACACTCACCCATCCCATCGCACCGGCCGCGTCCACAAGCCTTCCTCTGCTCTCCCCGGCAGTATCGCAACCCTACAAAATAAGGTGCGCCGAATGACAACACCCAGCGCACCTAAAACATCATGTCATTAGTTCCTTGTCTATAAGAAACAAAAAAGAAGCGACTCTCACGGGCAGCTTCTTCCAACTAACAATCTTTATTAACCTAAAAACTAACTAAAACTAACAATCTCCGTTATCTGTCAAACCGATCTTTTCTTTCCTAATTGCGCTGCAAAGGTACAGCGATTATTTCATTCGCGCAACATTTTCCGTAAATAAATCGCGCACTTTTCGACAATTATACAATTTTGCTCTATTCTTTGACAGAAAACTATGCTTTTAACACGAAACTGCCGCAGCCCGACACGGCGGAGCGCAATGCGTCAATCGTCACCACATTCTCGTCAAACTCCACCTCGAGGCTGCCGGGCGAAAGCGAAACCTCTGCCTTCACCACACCATTCAACTGACTGACAGCCTTTTGCACCGCACCCTGGCAGTGCACACACTTCATACCCTCCACGGGAAACACTCTCTTCTGCATAATACATTATAATTAGGGCGCACTCAGAGCGCACCACCTTTTTCTTTGCAAAGATAAGCCAATACCCCATCCACATGGCTACACACAGGCTTAAAAAAGTTAAAAAATTGTTGCAAAACATTCTCCCACGTACAACGAATGGGGATTTAATCGTAAATTTGCCTCGTATGAGAAGGATTTGCATCATAATGGCAAGCATGCTGGCACTCGCCTTTGCCCCTTCACGCATCGGGGCGCAGGAGCTGGCCGACAGTCTGGCTGGTACCCCCGAGACCGACGAGGGCATGCGCACACTGCGCATCAGAAGTACCCACGAGCCGGAGACAGTACCCGTGGAACCAGCCTGCCCTTACCAGGACACCACCGTGACCAATATGCCGTGGATGGGCTACGGAATGGGCGGATGGGACCTGCACCAGGGACTGAACGCCCAGGTGGGGGCAGGAGTACGCGTAGGCTGGGGCAAGCACAACCCATGGCGCGGCGCCTCGTTCTTCACTGACATCGCCGCCATGTACTGCATGCCGGTGAGCAAGGACGGCAAGTGGAGCGCCGCAGTGGGCGGTTACTTCTCCAACTACCGCCTGTGGGGCAGACAGGTCAACAGCGTGGGACTGTGCGGTCTGGTAGATTACAGGTTCAACGACAAGCTGGACCTGAGCGGTTTCGTCATGCATGACTTTGGGGTAATAGGCGGCAGTGATGCCCATTCGCCCGCACTGCCCTTCCTGGAGCAGCCGCATACCACCGTGGGCGCACAGCTGGGTATCAACGTGGGCGAAAAGGCCAGAGTGGAGATAGGACTGAGCCTCACCCGATACCACGGTTCATCCCCCTACCCCACCGACCCCGCCGCACGCCCGCAAACCATGCGCCCCACCCGCTCCTTCCTCGACCCTGACTTCTGAGGAGAAAGAGACAGGAAAGGCAAGCAGGGGCGCAATCATCCATCATCCCGGCCACCTGATTTTTGAGAAGAAAGAAGGAGAAAAAGCAAGGACAGGAAGATTTTCCATGAGAAACAAGGTACCTCTTCCCGTGAAACAGAAGGCTCTGCGTCACGAAGCAACAGACTTGCTTCTGAGAATCAGGATATCCTGTATCCGGAAGCAAGAAGTTAATCTGTCATTTCAAAGGGGGTAAGCAGGGACACCTACTGTATTAGACTGCGAAATGGCAGGCATCCCCACACAGACAGGGAGGCAGCAGCACAGGCCGGCTTCCCGCACCCCACTACGCACGGCAACATTTTCACTCCAGAGACGCAGTGCGGTGCATCAGCCATCGCAGCGCGCTGCATCGGCTGTCACAGCACGCTGCATCGTCACATGCAGCGCACTGCGTTTTTACACAAGCCTCTGCTGCCACACCCGCCTTGCCCGCATGCTTGAGGACATTCACCCCACCCGATTGCACACATTACAGCACCGGCAAACCAGGCGCAAGAGATTTTTCCAAGAAAAGGAAAATACTCTTTCAGGAGAAAAGGAAGGCTTTCCGAAGCACTCCAAGGAGGCTTTTCCAAGCATCAAAGGAGACTCTTACAACAACTGAAGAATGCTTGTACAAATGACAAAGAAGACTTTTCGAAAAGCTAAAGAAAGCTTGGCCAAGAGCCGAAGGAGGCTGTACCAGGGAAAGAAGAAGCCCTTCCCGGGAAAGCAGAAGCATCCGTCCCTCTCTCCGAACAAGCGCAAAGGCGGGAAGCAAGCTCACTGACCGATACCTGCTTCCCGCCTTCGTAGTTCACATCTGCCCGCCGGGCACAACCTACATCTGCTTGTAGTCACGCGCCAGACCGCCCTCGCTGGTTTCCTTGTATAGGCTGGGGAGGTCGTGACCGGTGGTCTTCATCACCTCTATCACGCGGTCGAAGCTCACACGGTGAGTGCCGTCGGAGAACATGGCAAAGGAGTTGGCATCCATGGCGCGGGCCGCTGCGTAGGCATTGCGCTCGATGCAAGGAATCTGCACCAGACCGCCTACGGGGTCACAGGTGAGCCCCAGGTGGTGCTCCAGACCCATCTCGGCGGCATATTCTATCTGCGCAGGAGAGGCTCCGAAGAGCTGGCTCGCGGCAGCAGCAGCCATGGCGCATGCCACCCCCACTTCGCCCTGGCATCCCACTTCCGCTCCGCTGATGCTGGCATTCTGCTTCACTATATTGCCAAACAGACCAGCCGTGGCAAGGGCCCGCAAGATGCGCACCTCGGGTACCTGACGGCTCTTCCAGATGTGGTAGAGCACGCCGGGAAGCACGCCACAACTGCCACAAGTGGGTGCTGTGACTATCAAGCCACTGCTGGCGTTCTCCTCTATGACGGCCAGGGCATAGGCAAAGATGAGTCCGCGACTGCGCATGCTGGGCTGATAGCCTTCGGCCTTGGTATAGTAGCTCGCTGCCTTGCGACGGATGTTCAAGCCGCCCGGCAGGGCCTCCTCATGCTCGAGTCCGCGCTCCACCGCCTCCTTCATCACCCGCCAGACCTCCGCCAGATAGCTCCATATCTCAGGCCCCTCACAGTCATTCACATACTCCCAGAAGGACTTGCCGGTCTGCTGTGTCCACCGCAGGATTTCGGTGGCATGGTTCATCTCATAGATATGGGGATACTGCATAGTCTGCTGCCCTTCCTCGGCCAGCGCTCCCCCGCCTATGCTATACACCGTCCAGGCATCATACTCCTTGCCGCTGGCATCCACCGCGCTGAAGGTCATGCCGTTGGGATGAAAGGGCAGGAAGATGTGAGCATTCCAGGTGAAGGTGGTCCGGTCCTCGCCCAGGACACTGTAGATGGCCCAGTCGGTACGGTGCCCATGGCCGGTGGCAGCAAGGCTTCCGTAGAGTATGACGTGGAAGGCGGCCGCCTCGGGGTGCCGCTGAAGATAGATTTCCGCCGCGTGGCGAGGCCCCATAGTGTGACTGCTACTGGGGCCGTGTCCTATCCTGTAGAGTTCGCGCAATGTGATCATACCTTATCCTTTCTGCCGGTCACCTGCATCTGCCATCCGGAAGAGACGCCTTACGCACCCTTGCCCAGGAGCTTCAGTCGCATGGCCAGCCATTAAAAAAAACATTCCCCGACGGCATGTGATACCTCGGGGAACAATCTGTCTTACTACCATCAGAGTAGCGGGAAAGGGACTTGAACCCTTGACCTTCGGATTATGAATCCGACGCTCTAACCAGCTGAGCTATCCCGCCATCCGTCTTTTGCGCTGCAAAGGTAGGCTATTTTCGCTAATGCGCAAAACATTTTACGCACTTTTTGTTCACCTTGCAGCAGATTGGCCCTCTTTTGCCTCCAGCCAGAGGCGAAAATGCTGCAGCACTTGCCTCACGGCATGGGCGGTGTTGGCCTCGCGACCCTCATCGGCAACCAGGCAGAGGGAGTGCACTTGGACTGCCGTTCCCCAGGCTATCCATATCGTCCCCGACGCTATCCTGCCATTGCCCTCGCCCGCATAACCAGTGGAAGCAAGGGCGCAATCGGTGTGGAATAGCGCGCAGGCACCCTTCACCATCTGCTCCACCACGGGCCTGCTGACCACGTCAAACTGGCGTATGTCGGCCTCGCTCACCCCCAGGAAGCGCTCTTTCAGCTCGTTCTGATAGGCCACCAAGCCGCCCTGGAAGTAGCCCGAAGAGCCGTCAACAGAGGTCAGAGCCGCTGCCACACCGCCGCCCGTACAGCTCTCGGCACAGCTCAGTGTGAGGCCACGGGCAAGCATGAGGTCACGTATGGCCTGGCAAAGGGCATGAAGCGGTTCACTGTTCATGGCTGAGCGTATCTGTGGAACAAACCGTCGGGAGGTATTCATTGACAAAGGAAGCCACCTTGCGGGTATATTCCTCGGGGTTGTCGGCATAGGAGCGGGCGTGCTTGCTGCCCTGAGAAATCCACAGGCGCTTGGGCTGGGGCTTGGCTGCAAAGAGGCGATAGACCATCGCGGTGGGCACGAAAGTGTCGCGGTCGCCATGGATGAAGAGCATGGGCAACTGGCAGTGCCGCACCTGGTCGATGCTGCTGGCCTCGCGGAAATTCCAGCCATAGCGCTGCTGGCACAGCCACGACGTGGCATACATGAGCGGGAAGGCAGGCAAATGGAAACGCACACGCAGTTCGCCCTCAAACTCATCCCATACGCTGGTGTAACCGCAGTCGTCCACGATGGCCTTCACATAAGGCGGGAGCTCCTCTCCCGAGAGCATCATCACCGTGGCGCCGCCCATCGAGATGCCATGCAGCACCATCTGCGTACGGCCTCCCGACAGGCTGTCGGCCACGGCAGACCACTGCAGCACATCCAGACGATCGAGCCAACCCATGTTGATATGGTCGCCTTGGCTCTGCCCGTGGGCATACAGGTCGGGCATCAGAACGTTCATGCCCAGCAGATGATGATAGATGTAGGCGATGTGCAACATGTCCAGACTGTAGCACCCATAGCCATGCACCAGCAGGGCGGTGCGCTCTGTGGGGGTGACGGCAGGCAGATACACGGCATGGAGCATGGAGTCGCTCTGGCAGCTGCGCAGGCTCAAGTCGTGCAGCCCGGCATGGTCACGCAGGCTGTCGAGCCAGTCCCTTTGCCAGGGATACTCGCCGGCCTTCTTCTCCATCATGCGCTCCACATCATAGGCATCACGCTCTGGAGAGAGCGAGTAACCCAGCATATAATCACTGGCCAGCCACATCCCGGTGGCCAGCAAGGCCGCCACAAGCAGTGAAGCGACGGCAGCTATACGACATTTCTTGCTCATACCTTATATATACAATACGACTGGTCAACCCGCAGGAAAGAGCAGGCAAAGCACTGCTCCCGTGTGGGCCATGGCGCCCAAGAGCACAAACACATGCCACACAGCGTGGTAACGGGGATGAGAATCATGGGCAAAGAACCACGTTCCAGAGGTATAGAAGAGTCCCTCGGCCAGCAGGAACACCACCACGAGGGTGCTGATGCGCGACATCACCTGCGGTGCCACAAACAGCACACTCCATCCCATGATCAGATAAACAGCCAGCGAAAGGCGGGGATAGCGGCCGAGAGCAAGTATCTTATACACTGCACCAGCCACCACAAGCATCCACTGGAGCACAAAGAGCGTCCAGCCTGCCCAGCCGCCCACCACTCCTATGAGCAGAGGAGAGTAGCTGCAGGCTATCATCAGATAGATGCTGATGTGGTCACAGCGCCTCAGGATATCCTTGGCACGCCCCTGCGGCAACCAGTGATACACGGTGCTGGACAGGAACATAAGGAACATACCCACGATGAAAAGGATTACCCCAAGCGCCATCTCCCAGCCGAGTCGCACCGCGGGCCACGCCATCCAGATGCTGGAAAGCGCAAACACCACCCCTATGAGGTGCGTCCAAGTGTTACCCTTCTCTGCCATCGGCTATGATTGAACGGATTTCCTCGGCCTGCTCACCGTAGTCCTTCTCATGCGAAGGCTGCACGACCGGCAGATAACGAACGCTTATGTGACAGGGCTTGACCAGTGCATGACCACGCGGCATGGCATCGAAGGCTCCGCTGATGCGCACCGGCAACACCGGCACACCCAGCTCCTGGCTCAGGATGGCAAAGGTCTTCTTGAAGGCGCCCACCTTTCCGTCGTGTGTGCGAGAGCCCTCGGGGAAGATGACCACGTTCTTGCCTTGCTTGAGCACCTCGGCCATCTTCAGGATAGAATCCTTGAGGTTGGCACGCTCCATCAGGATGATATTGTGATGGCGGGCTATTCGCTGGCGCATGGCAGAGCGGAAGTGGTCCTCTTTCGCATAGAAGTAGCACTGCCCCACAGTGTCCCACGGGAGGCCGGCCAGCACCAAGAGGCCATCCAGGTAACTCTGGTGATTGGCTGCCAGGATGAAGGGTCCCTGGGCCGGGATGTTCTCTGTGCCGGTGATGGTAAGGCGGTTGTAGGCCTTGAAGAATAGGCGTGCCATGCGGATGTGGAACGGATAGCGCCCCGACGCAGTGGGCAGCTCGAGATGTTCCGATGTCTGGGCAAGCAGCGTGTGCCAGTCTATCTGCTCCACTTCCATGCGTGTCTTGCCATCTACCACCATCTCGGCCAGGGCCGTCACATTGGGTATGCTGCTCATCTCATCAGCGTTGATTTTCATTCCGAAGGTGTGCTCGATGAAGTCCTGCAGGCCTACACGGTCGAGGGAGTCGAATGCCAGGTCGGTCTCAAGGTGGTCTGTGGGATGCACAGGCAGGTGCTTCTCGCCCTGGATATACTCCTTGAGAATCTGGTATTCGGGGTAGGTGGGCTCCACCATCTGGCTCTGCGAGGTGTCAGACTCGTGTTTGCCTGCCTCCAGAATGGCCTTCAGCTTGAAGCGCTGCAGCTTCTCCATCCTGGTACGGGGCAGTTCGCCGTGATAGACAAAGACGCCCATCACCTTCTTGTAATTGGTGGAAGCGGCGTTGTAGGGCTCCAGCACAAGTTTCTTGAGCAACTGTTCCTGCTCCTGGTCGGTCTTGCCAAAGGCCCACTTCTCCTGTGGCACGATGATGGCACGCAGCATATCGCCGTCTTGCACCACGGCGGCCTCGCGCACGAAGTCGTCATACTTCTCCAACTTAAACTCTATCTCGTCGGGCTGCACGTTCTTGCCATTGCTCAGCACAATGATTTCCTTCCTTCGTCCAGTGATGTAGTAGCGTCCTTTCTCGTCGGTCCGTGCCAGATCGCCTGTGTGTAGGAAGCCGTCAGCATCCAGCACCTGGGCCGTCTCCTCCGGCTTCTCCCAGTAACCCTGCATCACATTGGGACCCTTGGCACACAGCTCGCCATCGACCAGCTTGCACTCGACCGAGGGCAAGGGAAGGCCTACGCTGCCCGGCACAATGTCGCCGGGGCGGGTGAAGGTAATGATGGGAGCCGCCTCGGTCATGCCAAACCCTTCGAGGACATCGAGCCCCAGGGTGCGCAGACCACGGCCTACCTCCACGTCGAGGGCCGCTCCTCCGCTCACCAGATAGTCGATGTGTCCGCCCATCTTCTTCCTCACACTGCCGAAGATGAGGCGTGAGAGCTTGCGGCTATTGGCCTTCTCGCACAGGCGGAACAGCATGCGTGTGATGAAGTGTGCGTCCAGCTTCTTCTTTATACCATAATATATAGACATCCACAGGCGGGGGACACCTATCATGATGGCCACCTGGCCGCGGCACAGAGTGTCCATGATGTCCTTGCCCGACAGCGTGGGACAGATGGCGATGCCTCCTCCCCTGGTAAGCGGAGCGATGAGACTGCCCTGCAGGGGCAGCACATGATGGAGCGGGAGAAGCACCAGGGTGCGTCGGTTCTCCGTGAAGATAGGCACCTCGTCAGCCACTCCACGTATGTTGGCCATGAGGTTGGCAAAGGAGAGCATGACGCCCTTGGGTGACCCCGTAGTGCCCGAAGTGTAGATGATGATGGCGGTGTCGGCCTCTTTGTAGTCTATGTCGGCAGGCTCCATATCGGCGTCATCGGCCAGTTCGTAGTCCTCTATGAGCAGAATCCTGGCGGTGATGCCGGCCTTCTCCACAGCGGGCTTCAGGGTGTCGAGGCGCTTTCGCGTGGTCCACACATAGTCGGGACGACAGTCGCGCAGCACGTAGGCCACCTCATCCACAGTGGATGACGCATCCACGGGAACAGCTATGCCACGGTTCAGCCACACGGAGAAGAAGGCGTATGCCCAGCCTTCGCGGTTCTTGCTGAAAATTACTGTCCTGCTTCCCGCATCCTGCGGCACCTGCTTGGCGAACAGGGTGATGCGCCTGAGCAATTCGGCATAACTCACCCTGCGCTCGCCGGCGATGATGGCCGTCTTGTGATAATCCTTAATCAACGTCATAGGTCGTATCGTTTATATAAGTACGCCAGCCTGCTGCCCGTAGCATCACAGGCTGGCATTGGAATCTGCATGTTGTGACCGCCCTACTCTGCCCCTTGGGCCGCCCCGTCATTGTCAGAGGCTTCGTCATCCACCTCGTCGATGGGAGCGTAGTGCTCTATGCCGCACTGGCGGAGCAGTCTCTTGTCCACACCCAGGTCGGTCTTGCGTGGTGTCCACTTGGGCACGGTGTAACCGCCAAGGTTCTCCTTTCTGAACGGCTCTGCGGCTCCGGGATAGACCAGACGGAAGTCGATGGTCTTCTGAATGGCGCGCCTGTTGGGAATCTCCAGCTTTCCATCCACGCTGCCATTGCCCCAGGGGTTGCGCATGGTCCACATATAACTGTCGGGCGAACTGGTGCGCATGAGGGTGAAAGCATGGCCGGTCACGCTCTCGAGCGTGCCACACACGAGCCCTCCTTTGTTGAAGCCGCCCACGCCCACCATGCCGTTTTCCACGGCCCAGTCCACCACTTTCTGCATCTCACCGGGATAGAGTGTGCCGGGAGTGATGGCGAAACTGTTGCCACAGCCCGTAAAGGGTGGTGCTGCATGCTCGGTGCCGATACCTTCGATGCCATTGCATCCGAAACGTGACTCCCATTTCATGAGCGCCTTTTCGAGCACCGTGGCCCAGGTGACGGCATTGTTCTTGCCGGTGCACTGCGCCAGATTGCCGTTGCCGTCGCACAAGAACTTGTTGTCCACCACCACTGTGATGGGATTGCCCTGCGGGTCAAACATCTTCACAGCGTAGTTGGTGCCCTGCTGCGAGATGATGTCCTGTATGAATCCAGGGTATATGTAGGCAAACGATGCCAGCACCGCACACATGCAGCAGTTGCCTATGGCATGCTGGTTGACGTCGGCCGGAGTGGGTGTCACATAGGGATAGAGCTTCACGCTCTTGGCTTTCCAGCTTTTGTAATTGCCCACTGTGAACGATGGCTGGTTGCTGGCATCCTCCAGCCAGGCCTTGTCCTCATCCGTAGCAGCCGGGAATCTCTCGAAATGCTTGCCCATGGGTGTCTTGGAGGAATAGGTTGACCCACTCTTGTACTTTGCCAACACCTGTTCAACGGTCGCCAGTTCCACGCGGTTGGGATAGCTCTCCACCCCCGACGCCTCGCGTGCTGCTGTGGGTGTCTTATAGAAGTGCCTCCACACGGTGCCTGCCTTGAGCACCAGCAGGTCGGCCTCGTTGGCGGCAATGACGTAGGTTGTCTTTCCGCCCGTCTGGCGCGACACGGCGGTGAAGGATTTGCAGTCCTCGCTGTAGGTCAGGTCGAAGATTTCCTCACCGCTGCTCTTCAGCCACTTGAGCACAGTGCCGCTGAAGGTCAGCTTCTCCGACCCGTCATAGTGCACGGTGCTTCCTCCCATCACCCGATAACCCAAGTACCAGTAGCCGTCCAGCTGCCCGGGCTCTCCCTGGGGCATCACTTCCATGTACTGGATTTGGGACACATCATAGGATACCACGCTGTTGTCCTTGAGCGTAATGTCCAGTCGCTGGGCCATCGCGGCCGATCCGCACAGCGCCGCAAGCAGCGTCTGCGCCAATAGTCTTTTCATTTCCATAGGTCTTTGAATGGTGTTAATATTGCTTAGTGAATATGTATCCACGACAAAGTTAACACTTTTTTCCACGCAAGGCACAAGACTCCGCGCTAAAAGCGATATCTTTGGACAAACAATTCAAACCGATATGGAAGAGATAAGATACAGGATGGCCACACCGGCGGATGCCGGCTTCGTGGCCGAAGTAGTGGCCGAGGCCCTGGGGACCCCCATCATGGAGCGCATCATCGACGGGCAAGAGACGGCTGGGGACAGGCAGTTGCTCGAGCAGCTCACTGCCGTGTGCAAGCGCGAGGACACCCTTTACAGCTGGAAGAACACCCGTCTGGCTGTCACCCGTGACAACCGTCCCGTGGCTGCACTGGTGGCCTATCCCGGCGAGGGCTACATGGATTGCCGCAAGCGTACATTTGCCTTGCTGGGCAGCCTCATCACCTTTGATGCCGAGAAGATGGAGCCTGAGACCCGCGACGGAGAGTACTACCTCGACAGCATCTCCGTGCATCCCCACTGGAGGGGAAAGGGCATCGCCCGCGTGATGATGGCCGAAGCGGCCAGGGAGGCTGCGCGTATGGGTCGCCCCGCCATACTGGCATGTGCGCCCGACAACACGGGTGCCAAGAAGCTCTATGAGTCCATCGGATTCCGCGAGGAAGGCCACATGTTCATCTTCGGCGAGGATTACCTGCGCATGGTATCGTCGTCGGTCACCTCCTCATAATCGACATACTCGTCCCTGTGGCTCACCTGGCGCTCGTACATCATGCGCCGGGCCACACGGAGGAGGTCGGTCACACCATAGCATACGCAGCCCAGCCCCATCAGGAAGAAGGGCACCGAGGCGCTCTCCATGGGATTGACCAGGATGATGACACCCAGTGCAATGAGCGCCAGGGACAGCACCACCGACCACCAGCGCACGGGCACCATCCTGCGGGCATTGATCTGCGAAAGCAGCTGATGGCAACCGCCCAACAGGAACAGGAACGCCAGCACATACATAAACCAGCGCACGAAGGTATCGGGGAAGAGCATGAGCAGGAGGCCCAAGAGCATGCTGCCGGTACCCACAACGGGGAACACGGGTCTCATGGCTCCGGCCTTGGAGGGGAACCAGAAGCCTACGAGGGGCATCAAACCCGACAGCAGGAACACACCTCCTATTATCCTAACCATCAGGGTCGTGTATGACTCGGGGTTGGCAATGAGCAGCACCCCCACCACTACGGCACATACGGCCTTAAAGATCAACCATGCGTTTCTATTCATATCACATATATATTGGCGCTGCAAATATACAGAATTCCCCTGTAATGCGCCCACGCAAACCTGGAAAACGCACGGCAAAAGGCTCTGCACCGTACTTTCCGACCATTTTTGCATCCCTAAGAGACAACCGCCAGAGCACGGAACCTGCATAGGCAAGGGGAACAGCCATCCCACCCGACACCCTGCCCCAGACTCCCCCTCAGCGCCACGCCCCATCATGCGGCATCGTGGGACAAATGGCGCAGTGCGGTGCACAGGCCATCGCAGCGCACTGCATCGGGCATCGCAGCGCGCTGCATCGGCCCACGCACCGCACTGCGTTTCCCCGGGCAGCACAGCGCCCCTCGCGTTCCGCACCGCAACGCCACACCGCATGCCTCTCTTCCCGTCCTCTGCCGCCGCCCCGCCCCACCGGTACCACTCCTGTCCGAGCAGGAAGCAAGGGTACAGAAAAATCCCGGAGAATGCCTTGCGTCATGCAACTGGGCACCCCCCGGGACGGTTCACATATAATTGAAAAAGTTAAGGTGTCACACTCTCCTCCCTGCATCAATGGCACAGCGCGCCCACGAATGCCGCTACGGCTGCCACGCCCACGGCCCCTGCCACCACCTTGCCTGCCGGGCTGAGATGGCCGTGGAAGCATGCCACGGGCTGGCTGTAATAGTAGTCGGGCTCGTAATACACATCGTACCAGTACCAGTCACGGCCCCGCAGATAACCCCAGCGACCGTCGCAGTAGCGTACACGTCCGTGCCAACCAGGCACCCAGCCATAGGCATCAACCCTCGGGCCACAGGGGCGGTGCATGTGGGGATGGTGGGGTGCGGGATGATGAGGAGGCCTCATGTCGTGGTGGCGCATATGCCCGCGGCGGTCGTCCCTCATGCCCGGGCCACCCATGGGCATCCTGCGGTCATACCCTCCACGCAACGCCATCTCCCTTCTGTCACCTGGGCGGCCGTCGCGCATGTCGTGTCTGCGACCCTGTGCCGATGCACTTGTGCATGCCAATGACACCATCATCAACATGGCTATGAAAAATGCGTTGCGTCTCATATCGTCCTCCTCCTTTAATGGGTGAATAACTCTGTATGTCTCTCTTGATGACACTGCAAAGGTACGCCTTCACTCATGCCCCCGAAACTGAATTACCCTAAAGGGCGGGTGGGATTTCCCTATTTCCAAGGGGGAAAACCCCTGCAAATGCCGACGGAACGCAGAAAGCGCCTCACAACTCTCTGTTTTACAGAAGATACAACTGCGCCACACAATGCAAGAGGAGCCGGCGGAAAAATCCGTCGGCTCCTCTTGCAGCCCCCTTGCCAGGGCTTTTCACTGGGGTCAGAGACCCAGTGTGCGGAATATCATATCGGTGGCTCCGGCATTGGATGCCACATACTTGTGGGCAATGGCACCGCGTGTCTGCCTCAACTGGTCGTTCTCGATGAGACGGTCCATGACGGCATTGAAGAGCGTGGCGCCCGTTATCTCGAAACAGCCACCCATGCGCAGGAGGTCCTGAGCCTCGCGAAATCCCTTGTTGTTGGGGCCTATGAGCACAGGCACACCATGCACCGCAGCCTCGGGCACATTGTGTATGCCCACGCCGAAGCCGCCTCCCACATAGGCCACATGTCCATAGCGGTAGATGCTGCTCAGCAGTCCGTAGCAGTTGACTATCAGGCAGTCGGCATCGGCCACCGTGCTCTCCTGCGCCTCGGTGTAGAGCACATAGGGGCGCTTGAGCTTCTCGGTAATCTGGCTGATGCGGTCATCGCTGATGACGTGGGGCGCCAGAATGACCTTGAGCTGCGGATGCTGGTTGAAATACGGGATGATGAGCGACTCGTCGGGCTGCCAGCTGCTGCCCACCACAAGCACCCTGTCGGCATTGGAGACGAACTTCTCCACCAGGGGCAGCTCCTTGGCACGACGGCAGATGTCCAGTACGCGGTCAAAGCGAGTGTCGCCCACGATGGTCACATTGTCCCTGATACCCTTGGTGGCAAGCAGTCGGGCCGACTCCTCATCCTGCACAAAGAAGTGGTCGATGAGGTTGAGCACACGCGAGTAACCCGAGCCATACCAGCGGAAGAACACCTTGTTGGAGCGGAAGATACTGCTCACGCTATACACCTTGATGCCGCGCTTGTGGCAAGCACGTATCATGTTGTACCAGAACTCATACTTTATGAAGAACGCCATCTCGGGCTTCACCAGACGGAGGAAGCTTGCCACATTGCCCGGGGTGTCCATTGGCAGATAGCACACAATGTCGGCACCCTCATAGTTCTTGCGCACCTCGTAGCCCGACGGACTGAAGAAGGTGAGCAATATCTGGTACTCGGGATGCTGGCTGCGGAAGCGTTCCATGAGCGAGCGTCCCTGCTCAAACTCTCCCAGGGATGCGGCATGGAACCACACATAGCGCTTGCTCTTATCTACCTTCCTGCGCAGGGTGAGGTAGGTCTTCAGCCTTCCCTTGAACATGGCACGGGCCTTGCGGTGGAAAGGGGACACCAAGATGATGCCCAGCATATAGAGGTAAATGGCCAGGGAATACATGTCAGCCGAGAGTCTCTATGGCGTGATTCATGCGACGGAGGGTCTCGTCCTTGCCCAGGAAGGCTGCCAGCTCATACATGTCGGGGCCTTGTCCGGCACCCACCAGGCAGATGCGCCAGGCATTCCAGGGACGCAGACCGGTGGTCTCTGCCCAGGGATCGACAGCGGCCTTGAGGCCATCCACGCTGAAGTCCTCCACTGTGGCAAGCACCTCGGCCAGCTGGCCCATCTCCTGGGCTGTGGTCTCCTTCCAGTTCTTGCGGACAAACTTGTCTTCCTTGTCAAACCCCGCAGGGGCCACGAAGAAGAAGCGCGTGAGGGGCCACAGGTCTGTGACGAAGCTCACATTACGCTTGTGCTTGTTGCCCTGCGCATCGACATACTCGATGACCTTCAGTTTCATCATGCGCACGACGGCCTCCTCCTGCCCGGCAGTGGCGGTGATGCCCTCACGGCGGAGCACAGCATCGAAGGCAGGAACCCACTCCGAGTCGGCCTGACGCAGCAGGTACTGGTGGTTGAACCACGCTGCCTTGACATAGTCAAACTTGGCTCCGTTCTTGGAACACTTGCTGAGGTCGAACAGCTTCACCATTTCGTCGAGCGTCATAATCTCCTGGTCGTTGCCGGGATTCCAGCCGAGCAGAGCCAGGAAGTTATCTACAGCCTGCGGCAGATAGCCCTGCTCACGGTAACCGCTGCTCACTTCGCCGCTCTTGGGGTCGTGCCATTCGAGGGGGAACACGGGGAAGCCCAGCTTGTCGCCGTCCCTCTTGCTGAGCTTGCCATTGCCGATGGGCTTGAGCAGCAGGGGCAAGTGGGCAAAGGCAGGCATGGTATCCTGCCAGCCGAAAGCCTCGTAGAGGAGCACATGGAGGGGCGCACTGGGCAACCACTCCTCGCCTCGGATGACGTGGGTAACCTCCATCAGATGGTCATCCACGATATTGGCCAGATGGTAGGTGGGCAGATCATCGGCACTCTTATAGAGCACCTTGTCATCCAGGATGCTGCTGTTGATGTGCACATCGCCGCGTATGATGTCGTGCACCACCACGTCGCGGCCGGGCTCCACCAGGAAGCGCACCACATACTGATGGCCTGCATCGAGCAGCGCCTGCGTCTCCTCAGACGGGAGAGACAGCGAGTTGCGCATCTGCTGGCGGGTAGAGGCATCATACTGGAAGTTATCTACAGCGGCACGCTTGGCATCCAGCTCCTCGGGGGTGTCGAATGCGATGTATGCCTTGCCGTTGTCAAGCAACTGATGCACATACTTGCGATAGATGTCCCTGCGCTCACTCTGGCGGTAAGGACCATAGTCGCCACCGATGCCCACACCCTCGTCAAAGGTGATGCCGAGCCATCGGAACGACTCCTGAATATACTCCTCGGCTCCAGGCACGAAGCGAGTGGAGTCGGTATCCTCTATTCTGAATATCAAGTCACCGCCGTGCTGGCGAGCGAAAAGGTAATTGTAAAGGGCGGTCCGTACTCCTCCTATGTGCAACGGACCAGTGGGACTGGGTGCGAAACGCACCCTCACTTTTCTTTCAGACATAAGTTCGTATCACTTGTTAGCTGCAAAAGTACGTCATTTTTTCTAATTGGCAGAGGTTTTTTTGTATTTTTGCACCACATTAGGAGGGGGCTGCGCGCTCCCACACGAACAGATAGAAACATGAGCAGATTCAACCATCGACGCAAACTGACCCCTAAGGAGATATTCCTGAGGACGATTGTACTGCTGGCCACAATACTTATCCTGGCCAGCGTGATGCCAAGGAACACCGTCAACGAACTGTCCTACAAGAAGGGCGAACCGTGGGACGACAGCCCCCTCATAGCCATGGACAGCTTCCCGGTATTCAAGCCCGATGAGGTGCTGCAGCGCGAGCGTGACAGCCTGCACCGCTATTACGAACCCTACTTCCAGCGCGACCCTGCCGTGATGGACACAATGCTGACGGCACTGAGAACCGATTTCGTACAGCACATGAAGGGCACAGTGCCCCAGTACTACCTGTCGCACCTGCAGAAGAAGCTGGCAGAGGTGTATATGCGGGGCGTGATGGAGACCGAATGGCACGACCGTCTGCAGCAGGAGAACACGGCTATGGTGCGCTTCTTCTGGCAGAACGAGGCCAGCGCGAAGCCCTTCAAGCAGGTCTTCACAGAGAAGACCGCCTATGAATACATGATGGCCGAGGAGGACAGTACGCGCTACAACCACAGCAAGCTGAGCCAGTGCGAACTGTCGAGATACATACGACCCAACCTGAGACACGACGCCGCCAAGTCGCAGCAGCAGCGGCAGGAGGTGGATAACATGCTGGTGCCCTACATGGGACAGGTGCAGGCGGGGCAGAAGATAGTGGACCGCGGACAGATTGTAGATAACTACACCTACAATGTCTTGAAGTCGCTCGAGCGCTACCAGGAGGAGAGGCAGAAGAGCACAGCCGAGCGCGTGGCGCTTGCCGTGGGCCAGCTGTTCTATGCCACGCTGATGGTGCTCATGCTCTTCGGCTACTTCAAGCAGTTCCGCAGCGACTACCTCGACAGCCCGCGCACCGTGGCGCTGGTGATGTCGCTCGGCCTCGTGTTCCCCATCATCACCTACAGCATGATGGAGCACGCCTTCATGAGCGTGTATGTGATACCCTACTGCATACTGCCCATCTTCATACGCATCTTCATGGACTCGCGCACGGCCTTCAGCACACACATCATCATGCTGCTCACCTGTGCCGTGGCACTGAAGCACCCATTCGAGTTCCTGGTGACAGAGACGCTGGCAGGACTGGTGGCCATATACAGTCTGAGGCAACTCAACCAGCGCTCCGACCTGCTGCGCGCCGCCATCGCCGTGACTGCCGTCTCGCTGGGAGCCTACCTGTGCCTGGATATCATGGGCGGCAATCTGGCTGGCACCGACGGACTGGACAAGTGGACTTACATCTACCTCACCATTGCCGGCATCCTGTCAATGATATCCTACCTGCTGCTCATACCCGTGGAGCGCATATTCGGATTCACCTCTAATGTGACGCTCGTGGAGCTGTCGAACATCAACAACCCCATTCTGCGACGCCTGTCAGAGGAGGCACCGGGCACCTTCCAGCACAGCATGCAGGTGGCCAATCTGGCTGCCGAGGTGGCCAACAACCTGATGGCCAAGAGCCAGCTGGTGCGTACGGGCGCCCTGTATCACGACATCGGCAAACTGGAGAACCCGGTGTTCTTCACCGAGAACCAGTCGGGAGTGAACCCTCATGACGGCCTCCCGCTGGAGAAGAGCGCACAGATCATCATCCGCCACGTGACCGACGGACTGAAGCTGGCCGACAAGTACAAGCTGCCCCAGGCGGTGAAGGACTTCATAGCTACGCATCACGGAACCAGCATGGCCAAGTACTTCTACATCAGCTACAAGAACAAATACCCCGACCGCGAGCCTGACCCCAAGCTCTTCACCTACCCCGGCCCCAACCCCAGCACGCTGGAGCAGGCCATCCTGATGATGGCCGATGCCGTGGAAGCCGCATCACGCAGTCTGCCCGAATACACTGAGGAGAGCGTGAGTACGCTAGTAGAGAAGATTATCGACGGGCAGGTGAAGGACGGCTACTTCAAGATGTGCCCCATCACATTCCGCGAGATAGAGATAGCCAAGGAGGTGTTCAAGTCAAAGCTCAAGACCATCTACCACACCCGAGTACAGTATCCCGACGAAGCAAAGAAGGCCGAGGAGGCTGCCACTCAAGGATAAGAAGGCGTAAGAAGCTCCAAGGACACACGCGAGGGGGTTGCACATCATGACTGTGCAACCCCCTCATAAGTTATGCAATAAAGGACATCCACGTCTGTCATCCACGTCCACTGTCCATCATCATCCCTATTGCTATTCCTGCAAACTATACCAAGTGGGCAATTCTCACCTTTAATCGTTTCCCGAAGAACCAGTTGTATCCTTGTCTGCATTGGCAATCTTATACTCCGCCAGCACCAAGGAAAACGCGGCCGGGATGATATAGGGCATGTATCCAGGAAGCCAGCACGCCAAAGCCAGAAGCAGGAAACTGTGCACGCACCCCAAGGTCATCACCTGGCGAACCCGCCTCTTCGCAGAGTACGCCTGTCTGCGCAGAGCGTTGTCATACGCATTAAACGTCAGTAGAAAGGCTATGCTATAGGCAAGAGCCACACTGCATGATACCACAAACTTCAACATTGATTTTCATTTAACCTCGTTCAACATGCCACAGTACCCAAAGCCGCACTTCCTATAAGTGCAACCGAAACTGTGGCCACGCCTATCCCCACAGGGCCTAATCCGCATGCAAGCGCTATACCACCGGCCATTTCACCCCATATAGTGCCTATTCCGCCAGTTACTGCATTGCAAGCGAAATCCCTGATGCAAAATTATACAAAATATCAAAAAAGCAGGTGCAAAACTATTTTTATTTCGTTATATCCTCAAACAAAGCCTATACGATATCGCGCGCAAACCATCTTGATACAAGCATCTTGTGCCATCTGTCCACCGAAAGCATTCATGACACGGGCTTCCCGCTGCCTTGGCAGACATCACCTCATTCAATCCACATCATAATACACCTGCGCGCCTTTGTATTGGGGAAGTGCCAACAGGTAGCGCTGAATCTGCCGCAGATAGTCGCGGGCCTGGCTCATCGAAGCCGTGAGCTCTATCTTGACCAGCACCTTGCGGATATACATCAACTGGATGCGGCCTATGGGGGGCGTATCGGGACCCAGCACGCGCTCGCCGAAGGTGCGCCGCGCCAGCTGGGACATATCCCTGCCCAAGGCATCGGCGGTGCGCTCGTCGCGGTGCTTCACATACACACTCACCAGGCGGCACAGGGGAGGATAATTGAAGAGTTCACGCTCCTGCATCTGCGCCTCATACATGGCCTGATAGTCGTGGGCCACCACCTGCTGAACCACTGGCGACTGCGCATCGCGCGTCTGCAGGATGACATGCCCCTGCGCGCCCTTTCTGCCTGCACGGCCAGCCACCTGCTCCATCATCTGGAAAGCGCGCTCGTGGCTGCGGAAGTCGGGCTGGCTGAGCATGCCGTCGGCATCCAGTATGCCCACCACGCTCACGCGCTCGAAGTCGAGTCCCTTGGTCACCATCTGCGTACCCACCAGCACATCGGTCTTGCCCTGCTGGAAGTCCTGCAGTATCTGCTCGTAGGCCATGCGGCTGCGGGTAGTGTCGAGATCCATGCGCGCGATGCGTGCCTCGGGCAGCACCTTGGCCAACTGGTCTTCGATGCGCTCCGTGCCATATCCCACATGGCGTATCTCCTTGCTCTCACAGTTGGGGCACTGCAGGGGTACCTGATAGGGAGTGCCGCAGTAGTGGCACACCATCTGCCGGAGACGCTGATGGTAGGTGAGGCTCACGTCGCACTTCTCGCACCTGGGAGTCCATCCGCACACATGACACTCCACTATGGGCGAGAAGCCGCGTCGGTTCTGGAAGAGTATCACTTGCCGGCGGTGCTCCAAAGCATCGCGCATGAGGGCGATGAGCTGGGGCGAGAAAGGCCCCGACATGAGCCGCTTGCGCCTCATCTCCTTCACATCCACCACCTGTATGTCGGGCAGCTGCACATCGCGGAAGCGTGTGGTGAGCCGCACCAGTCCGTAGCGTCCAGTGAGGGCGTTACGATAGGTCTCCAGACTTGGGGTGGCCGTTCCGAGTAGCGTGCGGGCCTGCATCTGTGCAGCCAGCACCAGAGCGGCATTGCGAGCGTGGTAGCGTGGAGCAGGGTCTTGCTGCTTGAAGCTGGTCTCGTGCTCCTCATCTACAATAATCAGTCCAAGGCTGCGGAAGGGGAGGAAGATGCTACTGCGCACCCCCACGATGATGTCGTAGGGATGGTCGGAGAGCATCTTCTGATACACCTCCACGCGCTCTGCGTCGGGGTAGCGGGAATGATAGACACCCAGCCGGTCGCCGAAGACCCGCTTCAGGCGCTCGGTCAACTGTGTTGTGAGAACTATCTCGGGGAGCATGTAGAGCACCTGCCGTCCCTGCTCCAGCTCCTTTTGTATGAGGTGGATATAGACTTCGGTCTTGCCGCTGCTGGTGACTCCGTGCAGCAGGCAGATGCTCTTCTGCTGCCACGCTGCCTCAATTTGGTCCATCGCCATCTGCTGTGCATCGCTCAGGGGATGCATGACGAGTCCGGTGGGCAACTGGCTCTGTGAGAGGCGGCCAACGGGTTTCTGCCACACCTCCAGCACACCCTTCTTCCTGAGGGTGTTGAGTGTGGAGGGACTATAGGTATTGTCCTGCAGGAGTTCGTCGCGGGTGACATCCTTGAGCAGAGTGTAGTTCTGCAGCACCTGGGCGGCAGCGGCGGATGAGAGTTGCATGTATCGTGTGAGCAACTCCTGCTGCTTGCTCTTGCGGGGAAGCGAGAGGAAGAAGCCGCGCAGGGTGGCTTCATCGAAGTATTCCTGGGTAAGGCGCACACAGGGCAGGGTACGTGGCTTGTAGGTGCGGCGCACTTCCTCCTTCATCCTCAGTGCACCCTTCTCCAGCATGCGGTTGACAATGGTGAGGATGGAGGCAAGCCCCGTCTGTTTCTGCAGTGCGGCCAGTGTCTGCACAGGGTCCTGTTCCAGAAGGTCGTAGATACGGCGCTCCGAGGGTGTCAGGCTTTCGGTATCGGTGAAGTCATCGGCATACATCACGCTGCTCTCGCTCTCGAGCTTAAGCCCAGAGGGCAGCGCGGCCTTATACACATCGCCCAGAGTACACAGATAATAGTCGGCTATCCAGCGCCACAGGCGCAACTGCGCGGGCAGCACCAGAGGGGCATTGCCATTGAGTTCGAGCGCCTCCTTGGTGGCATAGTCGGGCTTGTCGTCATGCAGGCGCACTATGATGGCGCTGTACATCTTGCGGTTGCCAAAGGGGACAATGACGCTGCACCCCACCTGGGCACACGGCTGCAACGAGGCAGGGAGGGCATAGGTGAAGGTGTCGCCAATGGGCAAGGGAAGCACTACATCTGCATACTTGGCCATGGGAAGTGTGGTTCAGAAGAGACAGGTGAGGCTCACCTGGCAAGAGTTTTTCTTTATGTCGAACCTGCGTATCTGCTCGCTCACGCTCTGTTTCCAGCATTCATCGTCGATGCCGAAGTTGTAGGTGAAGCCAAGCTTGAGGTGACCAAAGAAGTCGAAGCCTGCTCCTACGTTCCAACTGAGCGTGCCGGGGTCGAGGCGGACATCCACATCATCCTCGAGACGAATGTGACGTCCACGATTGAGGAAGCGCCTCCACTGGGGGCCGGTAGCCACATAGATGCCCAAGGGCTTGCCCAAGCGGAAGGTAAAGCGGAGGTTGAGGGGAATGACCAGATAGGACAGATCATGCTCATGAAGCGCTTTGGTCTCGCGTTCCTCAAAGTCCATGTTGCGTTGGTTATAGAGCAACGAGGCATCGAGAGCCAGATAGTCATGGGCAAACTGGAAGCTTGCCTGAGGGCCCAAAAACCAGCCCGTGTGGTTGCTGGCACGGTAGAGGTCCGACTTGAGGGTAAGCCGTCGGGCATCCCAACCAGCCTGCACACCCCACATGACACGCCTGGCCATGGCAGGATATGCCACAGCCAGAACGAGTATGAGGAATATCGGAAACCGCTTCATAGGCACGTGTTAACGACGTTGACGACGAGCACTCACCCGGGGAGCCGCATTCTCGCTCTTCTGCTTGGGTTCCTTGGTGGTCTCGCTATTGCGCCGGCGGCTGCTGCCAGCCTGCACAGAGGTCTCCCGGCGTGCCGATGTGCGCTTCACCTTCTCGGGCTTGGCGGCAACGGCAGGCACGCTGTCGGTAGAGTCGGTGCGGTGTCCCCACACCACCTCTTCGAAGTCGGTGAGCTGCTGCTCTATCTTCTTCTGCTCGCGGCTCATGGCACTGTCAGACTTGCAATAGCTTGCCAGAACACGCCCCTGCAGGTTGTTGGTCTTGTATATCTTGCCTTCGTAACGGTTCATGGTGAAGTAGTCGTCGGCAGTCATATTGGTCACGTTGTTGAGGTTGCTGCCCATCACCGGCAAGCGTGACAGCCAGGGGGCGATGTCGCTGTACTTCACCCAGAACAGGGGATAGGGTGTAGCCTCGGTGGTGAACTCGTCTGCTCCACGCATCAAGATGGGGCACAAGGCAGTCACCTTGGTGCTGAAGGTACCCGTGCGCTGGTCCAGATAGACACTTTCCTTGAGGTAATAACGTGTGGCCTCGGCGCTGGGCACATCACTGTCAGCAACCTGCAACTTGCCGTCCTTCTCCTCATAATAGATGCCATAACGCTCCAGCATGTCCTTCACGGTGAGCTTGTCCTTGGCATCAAACGACTCGTTGCCGTCGAGCTGGTAGGTATAGGCCGGCACACGACCCGTGAGGATAAGGCGGAAGAGGTAGGTGAAGAGGTTCACCTGCTTGCCTTGAGGCTCCACAGGATAATAGAGCGGAGCATTCTTGTCCTTGGTGAGGTCGAGCTGGCGGTATATATCGCGCTTCCACACCACATCGTCGGGCATGCTGGCCGACGTGGGAAACTGCATCGACGCACGGTCGTTGCCCTTCTTCTGCACCTCAGTCTTCTGGCCTGCACCTGCCGCCGAAGTGGTGCGCCTCTTGGCGGGCTGTGCACTTGCGATGCCTGTTGCCAGCGCCACTACAGAGAAGAGGAGGAATATACGCTTCATATTATACATTATATATATAGTTACTTGATGATGACCTCCATGGCGCCGTTGAGCGTACGCTCAATGCCATCGGGGCCTGTTGCACGGATGTTCGTGATGTAGAAACGCTTGTTGCGGGCGAGTGTGCGCATCTGTCCCTTCTGCTGGTCAGAGAAGTTGGCACCCTGGCTCTTATAGGGTACAGCATTGCCCATAGCATCATAGAAGACAGTCTCGAAGCCCTGCACATGGAAGGCTATATTCAAGAGTCCGTCGTCGATGCTCGCTCCTATGCCCGGTGTATTCATCAGCACCTGCTTGCTGAGTGCACCTCCGCGGAAGTGGCTCTCGGCTCCAGTGGCATCATTGAAGGCGATGTAGGCGGTGGGATCAGGCAGTTTGCGCACGCGGAAATTGAACTTGCCCATCTCCTGCACACGGCCTTCATTCTCAGCACTTACCGTTATCACGGCCTGTCCACCCACCTGAGTGGGCTTGGCAATGTACTTTCCGTCACCCTTGGGAACGAGGTTGCCACCCGTCATGCTCACGCGCAGCTTGCTTGTAGCAACGCCCGGCACGCTCACACTCATGGGGTTGTCATATCCCGCATAGAGCACATTCATGATGTCGGCACTCACGGTGGCACTGGGAGCCACCACGCTGTATTTCTGCTGGAAGTCGCGTCGAACTGTCTCGCCAGAGCCGTTGAGCATCTCAATATAGCCGTTGAGAGTGAAATCGCCCGTGCGGCTGCACACCGTCTCATACACTCCGTGGTCGCCCGAAATGCGCTGGCCGCCTACATAGATGGTAGGACGGCGGGTGGTGTCAACAGCAGCCATGATAATCTGGGCGCTGAAACGTCCGCCCTGCACCACGGTCTGTGCCGACGGGATAACGTATGCATTGAGCTGGTTGACGCGGATATCCTTGACATCCACATTATTGATGAGTCCATGAAGCACCTCTCCCTCGGCATAGCGCACATCGTTCTGCAACTTGGTGAGGAGCGTTACAGCGGCTGCCGTAGGCATGTTCTCAAACATGTACTCCTGCCAGTTCTTGCCCAGGGTAGTGGCTTTGGCAGGCACCTTGGTAGAGAGGCTGTTGCTGATGAGCTGTCTCTGCTGCTTGTCGCTCACCATTGTTATCACCTGGTCACGATAGCGGTTGATGGCCTTGTAGAGTTCTTTGCCGCGTCCTTTACCGGGTGCCAGCATCACCTGTGTGCTGGCTTCCAAGTCCTCGCGGTTCTTTATGTTATCCACATCACCCTCCTTGCCGTCGCTCTTCTTCACGATGGCAATCTTGAGTTCTTGTGCCAGATTGTAGAGTGAATCGCTCATCCCCTTCACCTGCAGCGCCTTCTGGTACCACACGCGCACCTTTTCGGGATTGGCCTTCATCTGCTGTTCGAAGGTCTTGTAGATGCCCTCGTTGACCTTGCTGGCACTCTGAGTAGATTGGCTCAGGCCGTCAGACACCAGTGAGAAACCGTTGAGCACGTCGCTCGACACATTGAGTGCCAGCATGGCCATAAGCACCACGTACATCAGGTTAATCATCTTCTGGCGGGGAGAGATCCTTTTCTTCTTTATTGGCATATCAGTTGAGCCTTGTGTTGGTCTATACTATATTATATAATGTATCATGCTCACGCCTGGTCGGCTGCGGGCTGTGTGCTTGCCACTGGTGCCATGTTGACGGTGAGGGCCTTTATCATGCGGCCATACACATTGTTGAGTTCCTCTATCTGCTGCGCCATACGGCGGGTCTGCTCATCTATCTGCTCGATGGTGCTCACCTGCTTGCTGATGTTGCGCAACTGCAGTTCGTACACGGTGGCTATGCCTGTGAGAGTGCGGTTGAGGTTCTCCATCTCCTCGCTGTCGGTGCTCATGCGGGCAGCCTGCTCCTTGACGCGAACAAGCACCTCGGTGAGTGACTTGAGCTCCTGAGCGTAGTTCTGCACAGCCTCTTCCACCTCAGAGGGGTCGGTAGAGCGTGCCAGAGCGGGATCGAGAGAGGGCGATGTGCCGTTCTGCAACTGGTCGAGAGCGGCCTGGGCAGCGGCAGCAGCCTGTCCGGCAGCAGCCAGATTGGCAGCGGCAGCGCTCAATCCGGTGGCGCTGGAGAGCGCATCGGGGTCAACAGCAACTGGAGTCACACCTCCAGTCACCATAGTGGCTGCGGGTGCGACAACGGCTGCGGGCTGTACCGCAGCGGCTGGCTGGACAACAGGCGAACCGATGATGATGGTACCCGACTGCTGTTCCTCACCGTCGGCAGCTGCCTGTGCGCCGCCCTGAATGACGATGTTCGGACCGGCCGATGAACCTGTGATATTGGGAACAGACTTCTGCTCCTCGGCAGGTATCTTGTCATAAGGCTTGTCGAAGCCCGATATGAAGAACACAAACACCTCGGTGCCCATGCCCACGAAGAGCATCGCATTGGCTCCCGGCAGATGGGTGAGTTTGAAGAGTGTACCCAGTATGACGACTGCAGCACCCCAGCTGTAGGCGTAGTTCATGAAGACCTGACCCGCGGGGGAGTCCATCCACTTTTGGATTTTGGCTATAATATTCATCTCTCTAATGTGCTTTATCTGTGTTAGCTGTCTTGTTGTCTCTCACTTTGCAGAGGTTTGTCCTGCCGTAGCCACCTCACTTGCGGCGTGCCGATGCCGCAGGCTTCTTGGCTCCGCCCTTCATTTTCTGGCTGCCGCTACGGTCGTTGACCATGGTGCGTACGCAGCGGAAACCGATGTAGCAGCGCGGCTGGTTCTGGTACTCATAGGAGCGCCATGCCGAGCGTATCATGCTCTCGGGGTCTTTCCATGAGCCTCCACGCACGCTTTTCTTCTTCAAGCGATAGGGATCTTCCTTGGCTGCGTTGTACTTCAGTTCAGGGTTCATGTCGCTCATGCTCTCCACTCCTGCTTCGGTATAGACGGTGCTCGTCCACTCGGCCACGTTGCCGGCCATGTCGTAGAGGCCGTTACTGTTGGGGCTGAAGATGCCGCACTTCGAGGTGATGAGCGAACCATCCTTGGTGTAGTTGCCGCGGTCGGGCTTGAAGTTGGCGTAGTAGCATCCGCTCTCGCTCTTCACTTCCAGGTTCTTCCAGGGGAATGGGTTGCCCTCCTTGCCACGTGCCGCAAACTCCCACTCTATCTCGGTAGGCAGGCGGTAGCGCTGTATCTGCTTGGCATATCCGCCCATACCCTTCATCAGGAAGTCGGTGCGCCAGGCGCAGAATGCGTTTGCCTGTTCCCATGATACGCCCACCACTGGATAATCGTCATAGGCAGGATTGCTGAAATAGAGCTTCATGTAGCGCTCATTGTCGGCATTCTGGAAGTCATTCACCCAGCATGTGGTGTCGGGGTAAATGTTCACGATATAGGTATTGAGGAAATCCCACGGACCCGAGAGCGGGCGTGTGATGGTCTGCCTCACTATCTTGCCGTCGTCATCTATCCACGCTGTATCCTTGCTTATCATCACATCGCCCATATCCACAGCATGGTCTGTGTTGAGATCGCGCTCCTCTGGATTGAGGCGGTACTTGCGCAAGGCCGCAGCTGCATAGTCGTATATCTCGTATCGATAATTGAGCTGGCTGGCATCGAGCATCTTGGTGCCGTCGATGGGATGGATCACATACACGCTCTCGATGGCACGCTGCTCATCCTCGTTTGCCTTCTTCCAAGGGATAGCCTTGCTCCAGTTGAGATGCGGAGTCACCGGGTTGCCCTCTTTGTCCTCCTCTATCTTGTAACTCTCGTCACCGCCATAGGCCGGATCAGCCAAGCGCTCGCGGATGATGCTGTCGCGCACCCAGTTGACAAACTGACGATACTTGGCGTTGCTCACCTCGTGCTCATCCATCCAGAAGCCATCCACACTGATATCCCTCACAGGGAACTCTGTGCCCCATAGCGAGTCGTTGTCCTCGATGCCCACGCGCAGTGAACCCTTGCGGACAGCCACCATGCCGTAGGGGGTAGGCTCGCTGTAGGCCGACCCTCTCACGCCAGTGAGCTCACCGCCAGTGGCGTTGGCGCTGGAACTGCTTCCCATGCAACCTCCCATTGTGAGGCTTGCCAGGGCGAGCGAAAGCGTAATAAGCAGACTCTTTGTCTTCATATCCTTAGTCTTCTCTCTGTATGTTTCCTATTTATTATATGCGTGCGCGTGCCGTTCTGTCACAGCAGTCGCACACTCTTGTGCAGGTTCTTTCCCTTTTTGAAGAGGTTGAGGTCGGTCTGATAGCCCAGCATCACCTCATGGGTACCGTTGAGCGCACCTATTCCGCCCGTATATACCTCGTAACTGTAGCCGATGTTGATGCCGTGGAAGTTGATTCCGAGCATCACACCCACACTATAAGTGGGACTGTACATCACTCCGCCATAGAGTTTGTGCTTGGCTCCGTCATACATCAGACGGGCGCTCACATCGGCACGCCACTCGCTCAGGTCGGTACGCAACAGGGCATCGGTGGCCACCGCATACTGAGGGTTGCGGAAGCGGAACTTATATCCGCCCATCGCATAGAACGTAGGATCCACCTTCAGTTCGTAGCTCTTGTCGTCACCCAGCCTGATGGTAGGGCCAAGAAGATGCGCTGCACTCAGTCCGGCATACCATATCTGCTTGTAGGTGTAGCGCAATCCGGCATCCAGGTCGAAAGCCGTGCCATTGACCTGGCTTGTGGCAAAGGCAGGGTCGCTGCTATCCTCCGTATCGGCTTTTGAGCCGTCGAAACCTTCGGTGAGAATCACCGGCCTCAGTCCCACACTGAGCCTGCCCTTGCCCAGCTTCTGGTGATAGGCGTACTGCAGATATATCTTCTTGGTGGTGAAAAGCCCAGCCTTGTCGTTCATGAAGCCCAGTCCGGCTCCATGGCTTGGCCCGAAGAACCACAGGGGGAGGTCGGCAGTGAGGGCCATCGTAGCTGGTGCGCCCGAGAACCCGGCCATCTGCTGGCTGTAGGCTGCATGCACATCAAGCTGGCCATAGACACCTGCCGCTGCAGGGTTATACCAGGACTGTAGCGCCCATGAATTGGTGAACGCCACGTCGAATTGTGCCCGTGCCTGTAGGGCAACCAGCAGCATACCTATCCACAGCAGTCTTCTCATCCTATCTGTAATAACGTTCCCGCCTCCTATATTATTGTACATGCGGGCGTAAAATCTTTCCCTTTCTGCCATGCGCACCGCTCCACCACCGTTCAAGCCGCACTCACCCGCCCGTCAAGAAAGCGCAACAAGGGTACAGGAACCCAATCCACATTGGTTCATAAAAGAAAATATCCGGAAAAAGAATAGGGTGCCTGAGGAGTTTTAGCTAACTTTGCGGAACAAGAAGCCGCATCACGGAGATGCGGACAGACTAACAAGAAAGAAAAAGGAACATGATACACTGGATTTGGGCATTCGTCTTCATAGCACTAATAGCGGCATATTTCTACAGGAAAAAAGAGCAGAAGAGGCAAAGCCAGAAGGATTCGTCGGCTGCAGAAAACTCCCAGCCCAAGCCTGCTATGCCTACGGCGAAAGAACGTTTCCAGGAAATACAGGCCAGCGAAAAGGGTACCGACAAGAGCGACGGAACGGCAGACAACACAAAGAATACCGATGAAAAGGGCGATGAAACCGCCCCAAAGAAGACTGCCATGGACCTGTGCCTGGAATTCCTGCACAAATACAACTGCGACGTAAGCTTCGACGAGGAAGATGACTCAATAATCGACTTCAACTTCCAGGGCGGTTTCTTCCGCATTGAAGTATGGAACGACAATGTGGTAAACATCCTGTACCCCGACATCTACAGGGTGACACTGGACGACTACGATGAAATCTCACGGGTAAGGAAGGCCATCAACGAATTCAACTCTTACCAGTTCGGCACCATGTTCTACACTATCAACAAGGAAACCAACAGTCTGAGGGTACACTCCAGACACATCTGCAACTTCCCCGGCATAGGGGTAGAGCAATCCAACATCATGCTCTACGCAACACTCTCGGCCTTCTTCGAGTCAAGATTCAGATTCTTCCATTTTCTGAACCGAGTCACCGAAGAAGAGAAGAAACAGAAGTAGCAACAGGACAGAGCACACCTGCACAGGCACACGCAAAACAATCATAACCACAAGACTATGAAACAGAAAATGACAAGAATGGTGCTGCTCACCACACTGTGGGGCTGTGCAGCGACACAGGCAATGGCCATCGACCCGTCGGGAAGCCGCCTCGACCGCAGCGGCGGAATGGATGGAGGAAGCGCACTGGCGCTCATCGTCCTGCTCATCATCGGCGGTTTCATCGCGATGATGAAGAGAAAGTGAGTCACGACAGCCTCTTCCACACAGGCACGAAACCGCCCTCTTGACACCGAGAGAGAAACTGCACAAACACATCAAGGGCAGTCCCCCACAGAGAGGACTGCCCTTGATGTTTCCGTCCATTGGATTCCAAGCACTTCGCCACCGCAGACAGAGGAACAGGAACACTGGCAAAAACGCGCACCGGAAACTCCTGCCGGCCTCATCACATCCTCCTTCTTCTGCCTATCCAGGCACTCATCCCGCCCATCGGAGCAGACTGGGCAGGAAAAGGCAGCAAGCTTACTTCGCCAAGTAATACTGGATACTTGGCCGTTTATCCTTGGATACATTGCCAAGTATCGTTGGATGCTTTTCCCGGGCCATCTCTGCGGCAGCGGCTTACAGGCAGAAAGAGTGAGGGCTGACATCCGTACGAAACGGTTGCCAGCCCTCATTCCCCTTGGCCTGCTTCTGCAATGATCGGCTTACAGAAGCGGCATCAGCGGATTTATCTTACGCGGTAGCGCACCTCCTTGGTGCGGAACTTCTTCACGCTCTGCTTGTCCTTCACGTCCTTCAGACCAGTTGCCACGATGATGCTCACGCGGTTCTTGTCGTTCTCAGAGAAGGGCTGAACGGTATCGCCATAGCTGCTTGAGGTGATAGAAGACTTGGGAACGCCTGCATCCACGAGAGCCTTCACAGCCTTCTCGGCACGCTGGGCAGCAAGCTTCTTGTTGTAAGAAGGATTGCCGGTGCCCTTATCGGCGTATGACTTGACATCCACCTTGCACTCGCGATGATCCTTGAGGAACTCACCGATAGCCTTCAGCTGAGCCTCTGCACGGAAGTCACTCTTGTCGATGGGATAGAAGACATTCCATGTCATCTTGCCATCCTCTACGCGTGCACTCTCCACCACATCGTCATACCATATGGTATCCATACGTGTAGCCCACTCTTCCTCAACGGGAGCAGCCACAGCCTTCTTGGCCTTCTTGTAGCCGAACTTCACAGCCAGACCCAGTGAAGCGGTCAGCTGCCAGTCGTCGCTGCCATTGACCTTGCTGTTGAAGCGGTCACCCAGGCTGTTTGCGTCAACTTCCAGATTGAGGCTCACGTTCTTGTGCAGGTTGACATCGAGCTGTGCACCCACACGTGCGTTGTGGCTGAAGAGGTCATCCTTGTAGGCACGAGGCATGTCGGTCTTGTGCACGAAGGCATCATCATTGTCCCATGCATAGTTCAGACCGATACCGCCGATGAGGTAGAGGTTCACGGGATAATAGTCCTTGCGGCCAAAGAGAGTGACCAGATTCAGCATCAGGTCGAGGTCGGTGGTGACATACTTGTAGTCATACTTGTAGTCGTTATCGCCTCCCTTGAAGCCTCCCTTGTTCCACATTCCGCTCACATGCAGTCGTGAACCCACTACAGGAGTAAACCATCCGCCCAGGCTCACTGCCGTATTGGGAGTGATGAGCTTGGCATTGTTGTAGTTGGTGAACGTGGTCTGACCGCCACCCTGGATGCCTATAAACATGTGGGGGAATGGCTTGTAGTCCTTTTCCGTCGCGCTGGACTCCTGCGCCATTGCGGGAGCCGCGATGCCCGTTGCCAGCAAAGCAAGGGCAAACAGTTTCTTGATAGACGTCATGTTATTGTAGTTAAAAGATATTGTTTCCACTTTCCACCCGCCAAGCACCCCTAAAGAGTCGCCCATACGAGTAGTATAACCGCAAATGTATGCAGTTTTTTCGCCATCAGCAAGAAATTTTATAACTTTCTTTCAATAACGTTAAAGAATAAAAACAAAAAGGGTGCAGATGACCTCTAAAACGCTATTTTTTACTAACTTTGTGAGATATAACTTGCACATTAGGCAACATGACAACAGAAAACACTATCATCAGCAGTGTCAAGACGCACCACGAGCTCAAGGAGTTTGTGCGCTTCAATTACGAACTCTACAAGGACAACCCCTATGCGGTGCCCGATTTCCTGGAGGATACACTGGACACATTCAACAAGAAGAAGAACCCTGCCTTCCGCTTCTGCGAGGCTGAATGGTTCCTGGCTCGGCGCGGCGGCAAGATAGTGGGCCGAGTGTGCGCCATCATCAACCGCAAAGCCAACGAGCAGTGGGGACAGAAGACCGTGCGCTTTGGCTGGATTGACTTCATCGACGACCCCGAAGTGTCGGGGCTGCTGCTCCGTACCGTGGAGGAATGGGGCCGCGAGCGTGGGATGGAGAAGATAGTCGGCCCCATGGGATTCACCGATATGGACCTGGAAGGTATGCTCACCGAGGGATATGACCAACTGAGCACCATGAACAGCATCTACAACTACCCCTACTATCCGCAGCACATGGTGCAGCACGGATATGCCAAGGAAGTGGGCTGGGTGGAGCGCAAGGTATTTGTTCCGCAGCCTGGTCACGAAGCCCACAAGGACAAGTACTTCCGCATAGCCGAGATGGTGAAGAAGCGCTATGGCTTCCGTATCCACAAGTTCAAAAACAAGAGAGAGATACGTGAAGGCGGATATATACCCAAGGTGCTGGGCGTTGTGAACCGCTCCTATGCCAACCTCTATGGCTACAGCCAGATGGACGAAGAGCAGATGAACGTATATGCCGACCAGTACCTGCAGTACCTCGACAAGCGTTACCTCTCGGTGGTGGAGACTGCCGAGGGTGAAGTCATCGGCATGGGCATCTGCATCACCAGTCTGAGCCGGGCTATCCAGAAGGCAAAGGCAAAGCTCTGGCCCTTCGGATGGTACTATATGGCCAAGGCATTGTGGTTTGACAAGCATCCCAAGATACTGGACATGCTGCTCGTGGGCGTGCTGCCCGAGTATCAGGAGAAGGGTGCCAACGCGCTTATCTTTGCCGACCTGATTCCCGAAGGCACGAAGGATGGGTATGAATGGGCAGAGACCCATCACCAGCTGGAGGACAACATCCCCAGCCAGGCACAGTGGAAGAACCTCGACTGCGTGATACACAAGAAGCGCTGTGCCTTCAGCAAGAAACTATAAACGCAACAAATGGAAGAGAACCAGAATATACAGCAACCTACCGTACAATACACCGAGGACAACGTCATACACCTGTCCGACATGGAGCACGTACGCACCCGTCCAGGCATGTACATCGGACGTCTGGGCGACGGTTCACATGCCGAAGATGGCATATACGTGCTGCTCAAGGAGGTCATCGACAACAGTATCGATGAGTTCAAGATGAATGCCGGCAAGCGTATCGAAGTGACTGTGGAGGACAACCTGCGCTGTACGATACGCGACTATGGACGTGGTATCCCCCAGGGAAAACTGGTGGAGGCGGTGTCGATGCTCAATACAGGAGGCAAGTATGACTCCAAGGCGTTCAAGAAGAGCGTGGGACTGAATGGTGTGGGACTGAAAGCGGTGAACGCTCTAAGCCGCCATTTCGAAGCACGCTCCTACCGAGACGGACAGGTGAGATGCACCACCTTCGAGTGCGGAAAGCTCATCACCGACGTCACCGAACCTACTGACGACGAGACAGGAACCTACATCTACTTCGAACCCGACCCGTCGCTCTTCAAGCATTACTCGTTCAGAGGGGAGTTCGTAGAGGAGATGCTGCGCAACTACACCTACCTCAACACCGGCCTGACAATCATGTTCAACGGCCGGCGCATCCTCTCGCGCAACGGACTGAGCGACCTTCTGACCGACCGCATGACGGCCACCGCGCTCTATGACATAGTGCATCTCAAGGGCGAGGATATCGAGATAGCCTTCACCCATTGCAATCAGAACGGCGAGGAATATTACTCCTTCGTCAACGGCCAGCACACTACGCTGGGCGGCACACACCAGGCTGCCTTCAAGAAGTACATCGCAGAGGTCATCAAGGAGTACAGTGGCAAGAACTACGACTACAGCGACATCCGCAACGGCATGGTGGCGGCCATCAGCATCAACATTCAAGAGCCGCTCTTCGAAAGCCAGACCAAAATCAAACTGGGTTCGCTCACTACAGAACCCGACGGCGGCATCTCCATCGACAAATTCATAGGCGACTTCGTGAAGAGCCAGGTAGATAACTTCCTGCACAAGAATACGGATGTGGCCGAAGTCATCCTGCAGAAGGTGTCGGAGAGCGAGCGTGAGCGCAAGGCAATGGCTGGTGTGGCCAAGAAAGCGCGCGAAATGAGCAAGAAAGCCAACCTGCACAACCGCAAGCTGCGTGATTGCCGCATACACCTCAACGATGCAAAGGGCGACCGCCAGGAGGAATCGTGCATCTTCATAACCGAGGGCGATTCGGCCAGCGGCAGCATTACCAAGAGCCGCGACGTGAATACACAGGCGGTGTTCAGCCTCAGGGGAAAGCCGCTCAACTGCTATGGAATGACCAAGAAGGTGGTGTATGAGAACGAGGAGTTCAACCTCCTGCAGGCGGCGCTCAACATTGAGGACGGACTGGATGGCCTCAGGTACAACAAGGTCATCGTGGCTACCGATGCCGATGTGGATGGTATGCACATCCGCCTCCTTATGATAACCTTCTTCCTGCAGTTCTTTCCCGAACTCATCAAGAAGGGTCACGTGTATATCCTTCAAACGCCGCTCTTCAGAGTACGCGCCAAGAAGAGCAAGCTCAAAAAGGCTAAGCTGGACGCTTTGCTCGAGGAGGTGAAGGCCCGGAAGAAGGAAGCGGAACTCAATGCAAAGCTTGCCAAGCGCACCGATGATGACCCGCAGGATGCCGAGGAGCCAGAAGAGGAGACCACCGATGACAGCCAGGAGAGCGGCAAGAAGCCGATGCGCAACCTGAGTGTCACCAAAGACTACATCATACAATACTGCTACTCCGACGAGGAACGCCTGCAGGCTATCGACGACCTTGGGCCTGACCCCGAAATCACACGCTTCAAGGGACTGGGAGAAATCAGCCCCGAGGAGTTCATCAACTTCATCGGACCCGACATCCGACTGGACCAGGTGACACTCAACAAGGGCGATCAGGTGGCGAAGATGCTGGAATACTACATGGGCAAGAACACCATGGACCGCCAGAACTTCATCATCGACAACCTCGTGATAGAGGAAGACAGGGCCGACGAAGAGGCAGAGTAAGCACCCTGCCACCCCACTGCCCCACCCGCCTCATGACCGAGTACGGGCAAAGGGAGCCGGCCGGCGGAGCGGCATCTGTCCGCTGCCCGCACAGGAGAGTGCTGACGGGGCTGGCATCGCAGCACGGTGCATCGGCCATCGCAGCGCACTGCATCAGGCATCGCAGCACGCTGCACCGGCACATGCAGCGCAATGCACCCGGAACCGCTTCAAGCCACCCCGTGCAGTACAGCAAGGAGCACTTCTGCGGGAAGAGCCGCTGGCGGACTCTCCCACCACGCAAAGCAAAGGAAAGAATGAAGAAGGAAAGAATATTTCTATACAGCGGGTCGTTTGACCCATTCACCATCGGGCACGCCGACATCGTGCAGCGGGCGCTGGCGTTGTGCGACCGGCTGGTGATAGGAATAGGCTACAACGAGCACAAGGCTGGTTGGACACCTGTGGAGGAGAGGCTGCGCGCACTGAAGGAGCTGTTTGCCGGCCAGCCGCAAGTGCGGGTGGAGAAATACTCCTGCACCACTGTCGATTTCGCACAGCAGCAAGGCATCACCTGCATAGTAAGGGGCGTGAGGGGAATGACCGACATGGAGTATGAGTCCAATATGGCCACCATCAACCGCCAACTGGCAGGCATCGACACCATCTTGCTGCCTGCACGGCCCGAACTGGCGCATGTGAGCAGCAGCATGGTGCGCGAACTGGCACATTTCAACAAGGACATCAGTCCCTATCTGCCCCAAGGGCTACATTATATAATATAATAAGGAGAAAAGACAATGAAGAAAGCATTAAGCATCATACTGGCCTCATGCATGACACTCAGCGCAATGGCACAGCTCCGCTACCAGAACCGTCCGCCCGAGAAAAGGCAGTCGGTGAGCCAGCTCGAGCGGGATGTGCAGAAGATGGTCATGGCTACAGCCATGATATATAACTACTACGTGGACAGCGTAGATAGCAAGCGGCTGGCCGAGGATGCCATCAACGGCATCCTGAAAAAGCTCGACCCGCACTCGGCCTACTCCAATGCCCAGGAGACGAAGAAGTTCACCGAGCCGCTCGAAGGTTCGTTCGAGGGAATAGGCGTGCAGTTCAACGTGCTCGAGGACACTCTTGTGGTCATCCAGCCTGTACCCAAGGGACCCAGCGAGAAGGTGGGCATACTGGCAGGCGACCGCATCGTGTCGGTCAACGACACCGCGATAGCCGGCGTGAAGATGTCGCGTGAGGAAATCATGCACCGCCTGCGCGGCAGGAAGGGAAGCCACGTGGATCTGGGCGTGGTGAGACGTGAGATAAGCGACACTCTGCACTTCGACGTGGTGCGCGACAAGATTCCCGTCAACTCAGTGGATGCTGCCTATATGGTCACACCGCGCATCGGCCTCATCCGCTTCAACAACTTCGCACAGACCACACACGCTGAGGTGGTGGAGGCCATCAAGAAACTTCGCGCACAAGGTATGGTGGATCTCATCATCGACCTGCAACAGAACGGCGGAGGATACTTGCAGGCGGCTGCCGACATTGCCAGCGAGTTCCTGGCCAAGAACGATATGATAGTATATACACGCGGACGCAGCGTCCCCAATCAGGAGTTCCGCAGTTCGGGCAGCGGACTTTTCACACAAGGCAAGGTGGCCGTACTGGTAGATGAATACAGCGCATCGGCAGCCGAGATACTGTCGGGAGCCATCCAGGACCAGGACAGAGGCATCGTGGTGGGCCGACGCACATTCGGAAAAGGACTGGTGCAGCGGCCCATCGAACTGCCCGACGGCAGTATGATACGCCTCACCGTGGCCAAATACTACACGCCCAGCGGACGCTGCATACAGAAACCCTATGAGAAGGGAGACCGCCGCTCCTACGACCGCGACGTCATCAACCGCTACAACAACGGTGAACTGACCAATGCCGACAGCATCCACTTCCCCGACTCATTGCGCTTCCAGACCCTCAGGGAGAAGCGTGTGGTGTATGGCGGAGGAGGCATCATGCCCGACTACTTTGTGCCGCTCGACACCACCAAGTACAGCCGCTGCTACCGCGAAATGTCGGCCAAGAGCATCATCATCAATGCCAATCTGAAGTACATCGACGCCAACCGCAAGGAGCTGCGCAAATCCTACCCCACCTTCAAGAAGTTCCGCGAGAAGTTCCAGGTTCCTCAGGCACTGGTGGATAGCATAATGGCCCAAGGCGAGAAGCAGAACATAAAGCCCAAGGATGACGCTGAGCGACAGACCACACAGGACAACATACGCCGCATCATCAAGGCGCTGGTGGCACGCGACCTTTGGGATATGAGCGAGTATTTCTGCATCATCTACGAGGATGACGAGGTGGTGAAGAAGGCCGTAGAACTCTTGCAGCAATGATCAGCTACAATACAGTGGGGGTGGAAATGCCTCCTATCGACCAGCCACGCGTCAGTGCATGGGTCAGGCAAGTGGCCGAGCGATACGGCAAGAAGGTGGGCGACATCAACTTCATCTTCGTCAGCGACGAGGAGATACTGCACATCAACCGCGAGTACATACAGCACGACTACTACACCGACCATATCGGCTTCGACTACTCTTCGGGCAACGTGCTCTCGGGCGATGTGTTCATAGGGGTGGAGACAGTGGCATCCAATGCCGAGCTCATCGGGGAAACCTACCGCCGCGAGCTGCATCGTGTCATCATCCATGGTGTGCTTCACCTGTGTGGCATCGAGGACAAAACGCCCGAGCTGCGCATGCAGATGGAGGCAGCCGAGAATGCTGCACTGGCACTGGCAGTGTGGCTGTAGCTATATATAATAAGGTATATAAAGGAAGGAAACACTATAGTGAAAGAAGACTTCGACATCAGAAGGGAAGGTCAGGCGCGCGAGAAGGACTTTGAGAATGCACTCCGCCCGCTCCGCTTCGGCGACTTCAGCGGCCAGCAGAAGGTGGTGGATAACCTGCGCATCTTCGTAGAGGCTGCCAAGTATCGCGGTGAGCCGCTCGACCATACGCTCCTGCATGGTCCTCCAGGACTGGGAAAGACCACCCTGAGCAACATTATAGCCAACGAGTTGGGCGTAGGTTTCAAGCTCACCAGCGGACCAGTACTCGACAAGCCAGGCGATCTGGCGGGCATCCTCACCAGCCTTGAGCCCAACGATGTGCTCTTCATCGATGAGATACACCGCCTGAGCCCGGTCGTGGAAGAGTACCTCTACAGCGCGATGGAGGACTATCGCATCGACATCATGATAGACAAAGGTCCCAGTGCCAGGAGCATACAGATAGACCTGGCACCCTTTACACTGGTGGGAGCCACCACACGCAGCGGACTGCTCACAGCACCCTTGCGTGCACGTTTCGGCATCAATCTGCATCTCGAATACTACGATGCCGACACCCTGCAGACCATCATCGAACGCAGTGCAGGCATATTGGGACTGCCCATCGATGCCGAAGCGGCAGGCGAGATAGCCAGCCGCAGCCGCGGAACACCACGTATTGCCAATGCGCTGCTGCGCCGTGTGCGCGATTTCGCACAAGTCAAAGGCAACGGACGCATCGACCTGCCCATAGCACAGATAGCGCTTGAGGCACTCAACATAGACCGCTACGGACTGGATGAGATAGACAATAAGATACTGCTCACAATCATCGACAAGTTCCGGGGAGGTCCGGTGGGAATAGGCACCATAGCCACTGCCATCGGCGAGGACAGCGGTACGGTGGAGGAAGTATATGAGCCGTTCCTCATCAAGGAAGGATTCATCAAGCGCACTCCACGCGGCCGCGAAGTCACCGAAATGGCCTACCGCCACTTGGGACGACCTATGGACGACCGCTTCGCAGGAGCCTCCCAAGGTACACTCTTCTGACCAAATCATCAAACACAGAGCATCATGGTACTCAACTATATATGGATAGGGTTCTTTGCCATCGCCTTCCTCATTGCGACGGTGCAGCTTGCCATGGGCAACACGGAAGTGTTTCCCGCCATCATGAACAGCACATTCGACAGCGCCAAGACTGCTTTCGACATCTCTCTGGGCCTCACCGGAGTGCTGAGCTTATGGATGGGAATCATGAAGATAGGCGAACGCGGAGGCATCGTAGATCGCCTCGCACGCTGGCTCAGTCCGCTTATGACCCGGCTTTTCCCCGAAATCCCAGCCGGGCATCCAGTCTTCGGACACATCTTCATGAACTTCAGCGCCAACATGCTCGGGCTTGACAATGCCGCCACACCGCTTGGACTGAAGGCGATGCAGGGGCTTCAGGAGCTCAACGAAAAGAAGGACACTGCCACCAATGCCATGATAATGTTCCTGGTACTCAATACCAGCGGACTATGTCTGATACCTGTGGGAGTGATGGTCTATAGAGCTCAGTTGGGTGCCGAACAGCCTACCGACGTGTTCATTCCCATCCTCATCGCCACCACCATAGCCACTCTGGCGGGTATGGTGATAACCAGCCTCTACCAGCGCATCAATCTCTTCAACCGCGTGATACTGGGCACGGTGCTCGGACTATGCGCGCTGGTGGCAGGAGTCATCTGGCTGGGCACACAGCTCGACCGTGAGACGATGAACACATGGAGCACTACAGCGGCCAACGTAATACTCTTCGGCATCATCATGGCCTTCATTGTGGCGGGTTTCCGACGCAAAGTGAACGTCTATGAAGCCTTTGTCGAAGGAGCCAAAGGCGGCTTCGAGACGGCCGTACGCATCATTCCCTATCTGGTGGCAATACTGGTGGCCATAGGAGTATTCAGGGCAAGTGGCGCTATGGGCTTCATCATAGGCGGCATCGGACGGGCTGTGGAAGCCTGCGGAGGCAACTCCGACTACGTGGCAGCCCTGCCTACAGCCATCATGAAACCGCTGAGCGGTTCGGGCGCACGCGGTATGATGGTGGATGCAATGCAGACCTACGGCGCCGACTCCTTTGTGGGACGCCTTTCCTGCATCTTCCAGGGAGCCACCGACACCACCTTCTACATCCTCGCAGTATATTTCGGCAGCGTGGGAGTGCGCAAAACCCGTCACGCTGTGAGTGCCGGACTGCTCACCGACCTCTGCGGCGTGATAGCAGCCATGGCGGTGGCATACATCTTCTTCGGCTAAGGACCAGCCTCCGAAGCCTCATTACCCGACAACGCAATACATTAATATATATAATGGCAAGCATCAAGACATTGGCCAAGGATACGGCCATATACGGACTTTCAAGCATCGTGGGACGCTTCCTCAACTATCTGCTCGTCCCCCTCTACACACATGTCATCTCTGCCGCAAGCGGCGGCTACGGCATAGTGACCAACCTGTATGCCTATACGGCACTCATTCTGGTGATACTCACATTCGGCATGGAGACCACCTTCTTCCGCTTTGCCAACAAGGAGGACGAGGATGCCAACACCGTGTTCAGCACGTCGCTCGCACTGGTGAGCGCCCTCTCGCTGCTCTTCCTGGGTGCTGTGGTGCTGTTTGCCACCCCCATCAGTCAGGCATTGGGCTATGCTGACCACCCCGACTATCTGCTGATGATGGCAGCCGTAGTGGCGCTTGATGCCATACAGGCAATACCCTTCTGCCTGCTCCGCTTCCAGAAGAAAGCCATGAAGTTCGCCTCTCTGAAGCTCCTCTTCATAGTGCTCAACATCGGACTCAACCTGCTCTACTTCGTGGTGCTCGGGCATACCGAGGTGTTCTATGTGTTCTTCCTCAATCTGGTGTGCACCTTCCTCATCACCTTCTTCTTCGTTCCCGAACTCATCCACATGCGCTTCCGCGTGGATATGGGCCTGCTGCGCAGGATGCTCTCTTATTCCTGGCCCATCCTCATATTGGGCATTGCAGGCATCCTCAACCAGGCTGCCGACAAGATGATATTCCCCCTCGTATATCCCGACAAGGCACAAGGCATCAGCGAGCTGGCCGTATATGGCGCCTGTGCAAAGATAGCCATGATAATGGCCATGATAACCCAGGCGTTCCGCTATGCCTATGAACCGTTCGTCTTTGCCCAGAGCCGTGAGCGCGGTCAGGCCCACATGTATGCCATGGGAATGAAGTACTTCGTCATCTTCACCCTCCTGGCCTTCCTGTGCGTGATGGCTTGGCTGCCCGCCCTGCGCTACATGGTGGGAGCCGACTACTGGCAGGGGTTGCGCGTGGTGCCCATCGTGATGGCCGCCGAGATAATGATGGGCGTGTATTTCAACCTCTCGTTCTGGTACAAGCTCATCGACAAGACCATCTACGGAGCCGTGTTCTCCATCGTGGGATGCACCGTGCTGCTGGCCGTCAACTTCTATGGCATCCCCCGCATGAGCTATATGGCATGCGCTTGGGGCGGTTTTGCAGGCTACGGTACAGCCATGATACTGAGCTATATCGTGGGGCAGAAGAAGAACCCCATCCCTTATCCCATGCGCAGTATGACCGGCTACGTGCTGCTGGCCATCGTGCTCTATGTGCTCATCACGCTGGTGCCCGATGAGTGGCCAGTGCTGCTACGTCTGGCTGCAGGCACAGCTCTGGTGGTGGTGTATGCTGCCTACACGGTGTGGAGAGACATGCCGCTCGCAGGACTGCCCGTCATAGGGAAACACTTCAGAAAACGTTGACCCCATCAAGGCAATTCACTTATTTATCAACCCTATAATTCTAACTGAAATGGAAAAGAAGAAAGCCAAAGAAGCTGCAGGCGGCATGAACCGACGCGACTTCCTGGCAACTGCCGCCACAGGCATTGCCGGATTTATGATTCTGCCCAGCTTCACCGTTGACGGCGTGCGCATAGCACCGTCTGACCGCGTGGTTCTGGGCTTCGTGGGACTGGGCCAGCAAGGCTGCAGCGACTTCAACTCATTCACCGGTTGCCCCGGTGTGCAGGTGGCGGCATGCTGCGATGTGGATAGCATCAAGCGCGAGCGCTTCCGCCGCTATGTGACTGGCTGGCAGAAGAGCAAAGGAATGCCGCAGCGCTGCGACATGTATGAGGAGTATGAGCGACTACTTGAGCGCAAGGATATAGATGCCATCGAGATAGCCACACCCGACCATTGGCACGCACTGGTAGCCATCCACTCGGTGCAGGCAGGCAAGGATGTGTATCTGCAGAAGCCGCAAGCCTACACCATCACAGAAGGCTTGGCCGTGCAGGCTGCCGTAAGAGCCAACCACCGCATACTGCAGATGGGAAGCCAGCAACGCAGCAGTGCCGAGTTCCAGCAGGCCATTGCACTGGTACGTGCAGGCGGACTGGGAAACATCAAGGAGGTATATTGCCGCGTGGGTGAACCACCCAAACCGCTCGATCTGCCCGAGATGCCTGTGCCCGAGAACCTCAACTGGAACCTGTGGATGGGCCCCCTCACCGACCCCAAGATACACTATCATCCCGACCTCTGCCCGCCCATCTCGCTCGACCCAGCCGAGAACGAGAAGCTGTGGGGCGCATGGCGCTGGTACAGCGAGACCGGCAACGGCTATCCCGCAGACTGGGGTGCCCACATGTATGATATAGCACAGGCAGCACTGGGAATGGACGGACTGGGCCCGGTAGAGTACATCCCCAAGGGCTACAAGGGTGCAGAATGGGATACCATGAAGTATGCCAACGGCATCATCATGCAGGAGCGTCCCTACACCGACGACAAAGAAGCCAAGGGCATAAAGTTCATCGGCGACAAGGGATGGCTGAAGGTAGCACGAGGCTACATCGAATGCTCCGACAGCAAACTGCTCAAGAAGCAGCAGGAGAGCATCGGAAAGGGACAGTACGAGGTAAGTTCACCGCACATGCAGAACTTCATCGATGCCATCCGCAACCATGTGGATCCCATCGCACCGGTAGAGTACGGCACCAGCACCAACACGCTGTGCTGCCTGACCAATATAGCCCGCGAACTGGGTCGTCCCGTGCGCTGGAACCCCGCAACGCTCAACTTCGAGGGTGACAAGGAGGCTGCTGCCCACCGCCTGTACTACTACGAGTACCGCCGTCCCTATCATCTGCCCTATCTGGACAAGCGCTGCTGATACGACACACCATAAGGTCAACCTCAAGTGACCACACTATCCGGGGGTGCATCCGTTGCTGGATGCACCCCCGAACTTGTATAATGCCCCCTTTTCTCTACCCTGAAAGCACCCCGCAAGCACACTGAAAGTTTCAAGAAGCAGGGTAGTGTTTCACTGAGTGTGTCTGAGGCAAGTTCATTCAAGCCTGTAGACCTCA